>ERZ1027228.509-NODE-509-length-16189-cov-4.859365_pt1 | contig 16189 bp, 18 predicted proteins | sample MGYA00519266_ERZ1027228 | MGnify/ENA primary metagenome ERZ1027228 (study PRJEB26926, sample SAMN06164465) | human gut metagenome | biome: ENVO:00009003; feature: ENVO:2100002; material: ENVO:00002003 | host: Homo sapiens | place: USA | collected 2012 ...
ATTTCAAAAAAAATATCGTTTTTCTGCATTTATTTCAAGAAAGAATGTATTTTTGTCGGACATTATTAACGAAGTAATTAAAAAAGGATTATGAAAGAATTAGTTGAAAAAGTTGCAGAATTGTATGCTGCATTCGAGAAAGATGCAAAAGCTCAGTTGGAAAACGGTAATAAAGCAGCCGGAACTCGTGCACGTAAGGCTTCTTTGGAAATCGAAAAAGCAATGAAAGAATTCCGCAAAGCATCTTTGGAAGCTTCTAAGAAGTAAGGAAAACGCAGATTTAATGCTGTGAAAGACTGCCCATCGGCGGTCTTTTTTGTTTTCTATATATGGCTTCATTGTATGAATAATTGAAGTTTTATTGCTATTTTTGGTGCGGATATTATGGACGGGAATGTATTAAATAAGTTGAAGATACTGGCAGAGTCGGCAAAGTACGATGTATCTTGCTCATCAAGTGGCACAGTGCGTTCCAATAAGGAAGGCATGGTGGGGAACACCGTAGGCGGGTGGGGCATCTGCCATAGCTTTGCGGAGGACGGGCGTTGTATTTCATTGCTGAAGGTGATGCTGACAAACTATTGTATATACGATTGTGCCTATTGTATCAACCGTCGCAGTAATGATTTGCCTCGTGCCACTTTCTCCGTTAGTGAGCTTGTTGACTTGACAATGGAGTTCTATCGCCGCAATTATATCGAAGGGCTATTCTTAAGTAGCGGCGTGGTGCGTAATCCCGATTATACAATGGAACGGCTGGTGCGTGTTGCCAAAGACCTTCGTACTGTTCATCGCTTCAACGGTTATATTCATTTAAAAAGTATTCCCGGAGCCAGTCGTGAGCTGGTGAATGAAGCCGGACTATATGCCGACCGCCTTAGTGTCAATGTAGAAATACCCAAAGAAGAAAACCTCAAACAGCTTGCTCCGGAGAAAGACCACGAAAGTGTATTTGCTCCGATGCGTTACATTCAGCAAGGTGTTTTGGAGAGTGCGGAAGAACGTAAGAAATACCGTTATGCTCCCCGCTTTGCTCCGGCCGGGCAGAGCACGCAGATGATTGTGGGGGCTACTGCAGAAACGGATAAGGACATCCTTTTTCTTTCATCGGCACTCTACCAACGTCCTACGATGCGGCGCGTTTATTATTCCGGTTATGTTTCGGTGAATACGTACGACAAGCGTCTGCCGTCTCTCTTATCGTCGGCAGCGTCAGATGTGTATAAGAGACAGCAGGCGGACTGGCTGTTGCGTTTCTACCAGTTCAAAGTGGATGAGATTGTCGATGATGCCTATCCGGATTTGGACTTGGAGATAGACCCGAAGCTGTCGTGGGCGCTGCGTCATCCCGAGCAGTTTCCTGTTGACATCAACAAGGCGGATTATGAGATGATCCTCCGCGTGCCGGGCATCGGTGTAAAATCTGCACGTCTGATAATTGCTTCCCGGCGTTTTTCCAAATTGGGCTTTTATCAATTAAAGAAGATTGGCGTGGTTATGAAAAAGGCGCAGTACTTTGTTACGTGCAGTGAGTTGTCTATGTGTACCGTTAATGAAATGACTCCGCAAGGGGTGCGCAACCTGTTGGTGCGGAAACCGAAACAGAAATGCGATGAGAGGCAGTTGACGCTTGATTTTGGAGAATAAGAAAAGTGCCGTCATGTTATGATAATATATCTGTTTGATAATACCTTTGAGGGACTGTTGACTTCCGTTTTCGATGCCTATTCCCGTCGAATTTTTCCGGATGTTCTGTTGGCGGAGGGAGAGCCGCTTCCTTTGTTTTATGACGAGAGCTTTACAGTGATTTCCGATGAAGAAAAATCGGGCAGGGTTTGGCGTGGCTTGGAGAAGAAGCTGTCTTCATCCGCATTGTCCTGTCTTGCACAATGTTGGTTGGCGGAGGAACCGGAAACGGCATCGCTTTTGTTTCGCTATATCCATAAGGCAATAGACGCTCCCCGTTCCATTGAGACTAATTTTGCCGATCCTGACGTGCTGGAATTTTCTCGAATGTGGAAGCGGGTAGACTGGGAGCGCATACGGATGTTACAATTCATCCGTTTTCAGAAAGCGGCGGACGGCACTTATTTTGCGGCAGTGGAACCGGAAAAGAACGTGCTTCCCCTGATAACCGGACATTTTAAGGACCGCTTTGCCGATCAGTGCTGGTTGATATACGACATAAAACGCGCTTACGGTTATTATTATAACTTAAAAGAAGTTCACGAAGTCACCTTTGGAGAGGATAGTCGTGAAGGGCATCTCGTGACGGGGATGCTGGACGAGAGCCTTATGGACAAAGATGAAAAACTTTTTCAGCAGCTTTGGAAAACCTACTTCAAGGCAATCTGCATCAAAGAAAGGCTGAATCCTCGCAAGCACAGGCAGGATATGCCCGTACGCTATTGGAAATATCTGACGGAGAAGCAACAGTAGCCTTTTTCGGCTCTCTCCGACAATTACACTTCCTTTTATATTTTTCCGTCCTTAGGGCATTACTCATAAGAAGCCGGGTGAAAACTTTTATGGACAGAGTCTGGACAGGTTCTTAGTTTATCACCCAATTCTTGTTATAAGGAATCGTTTTTCGGGGATCGTAGTGCATTCCGGCTTGGGTTGGTATCTTCAGTATGTAGGTGCGTCCGCTCTTATTCATCAATGAAGTGTCGCGCAGCCAGGGGTTGGCATCTTTCAGTTGGGCATAAGTGATGCCCTTGTTCTTGGCGAATTGTGCCAGATTGTCGATGCCTGTGGTAACTGTTACTTCCGTATAGGGGATGGCCGGGTAGAGGTGTTCCCGTTTCAGCAGGAAGCCGTATCGTTGGGGATTGCTGATGACGGCCTTGGCTGCCAGCAGACGGAACATGTAGCGGGAGGTTTCTTCTACCAGCCACAAGTCGGCGGCCTGACTGACCATTTGCTTTTGCAATTGTGTGGAGATGCGTCCTTGTCCGGCATTGTAGGCAGCTGCCACGCAGAGCCAGTTGCCGTATTTGGCATATGCTTCTTTCAGATATTTACAGGCAGCTCTTGTTTCTTTCTCCACGTGGTAGCGTTCGTCAATATTGCTGTTCACCTCCAGACCGAATTCGCGTCCCGTACCGGACATAAACTGCCACAGTCCGGCTGCGCCGGCGGGCGACTTGGCAAGAGGATTAAGGGCGCTTTCTATTACGGCAAGATATTTGAAATCATCCGGTATGCCGTTTGCTCTCAATATAGGCTCTATGACGGGAAAGTAGCGGTTTGCCCGTTTTATGGTGAGCATTGTGGTGGAGTGCATATAGGTGAACGACATCAGCTCGCGGTCCATGCGCTCGCGGTGGTCGTAACGCAGAAGGTCTACGTCCTGTCCGGCAAAAGAGATTTGGGAGGGTACAGTGGGAGAGGTGACGCAATAGGGCACTTCTGATTTTACTGATTGCTGCTCCGTATTCAGCACGCTGCTTCCGAGGAGGAAAGGTAGTGAAACGCCTGTACACAAGGCGACGGTGGTTGTGAGTATTATATACCTGGTATTTCTTCTCATAATTCGGGCGTTTTAGGTTTCTTGGCGTGAAGATACGAAATCAATTTTTTATAGGCAACCGTTCCCACAACCAACGCGGAATCATCCGCCAAAAGAATACCAACAGACGATAGCGCCTGTCGATTATGACTGTTCTTTTTTTCCGTTCCAATGACCGGACGATGCATAGCGCCACTTTGTCGGCACGCATCAGCATTGGGTACTTGCCGTTTCGCAGCAGATCTGTTGCCACAAATCCCGGGCGGATGTCGGTGAAACGGATATTGAGCCTTTGCATCCGGGACAGTTGCGCCAATGCGTCGATGTAGGTGTTCTGAAACCGCTTGGTGGCAGAATAGGCAGGGGCTACTCCCAATCCCTTAGTACCTGCTATGGAACTGATGACGGCAATATGTCCGCCACCTGTTTTCTTGAAATGGTGGAAAGCGGCTGTAACCATTCGTATAAACCCTTCAACGTTGGTACGTGCGGTGTTGAGCTCGATTTCCGGTTCTAAACTCCTGTTCTGGAAGCCCACGCCGGAGCTGAGTAAAAACAAGTCCATACCGCCCAAGCGGTCTATCAATTCGTTGAGGCGTAAGGCGGCATCATTCTTTGTCACGTCAAGACACTGTATCTCAATTTGACCGGGAACGGCCTGCTGCATATGCAGCAAAACGTCTTCACGTCTGCCTGCAATGCCTATGCGCCAGCCCTGCTGTACAAGTATGCGGGCCACTTCCTGTCCGATGCCTGAGGTGGCTCCTATGATAATGGCTTTCTTCATGGGCAGGAGTTATCCGATGACAGTTGCTACAATTCTTCTTCCACCGCCGCGATTACGGAATTCGCACAGATAGATTCCCTGCCATATACCCATATTCATCCGTCCGTTGGTGATGGGAATGGTGAGACCGGTTCCGGCAATGGTGGACTTGGCGTGTGCCGGCATATCATCATCACCTTCGCAGGTATGTTGGTAATAGGGCTCACGTTCTCTGACAAGACGGTTGAAAATGGCTTCCATGTCAGTTTGTACATCCGGGTCGGCGTTCTCATTTATGGTGAGGGCTGCGCTTGTATGTTTGATGAACAGGTGCAATATGCCGGTTTGCGGTAGTGGCGGCAGGTTGCGCGTAATTTCTTCGGTAATCAAGTGAAAGCCGCGTCGATGCGGGGTGAGGGTAAACTCTTTCTGGTCTATCATATCTATTTCTTATTCTGTATGTTTTGATTCCACCAACTGTATCCGGCAGGGAAACGTTACGGTGAACGTGCTGCCTTCGCCCAAGACGGATGCTACTTCGATTGTGCCGTTCATCTGTTCTATAATGGATTTACAGATTGACAAACCCAATCCGGCGCCTTGTATATAGGAGTCTGCTTTTTCGAACCGTTCAAATATCACGCCAAGTTTTTCTTGAGGTATTCCGCGTCCGGTGTCCGTAACGCTTATCTTTACTCCGGATTGCTCTGTCTCGTAGGAAACTTCAACGTATCCTTGTGTCGTATTCTTCAATGCGTTTGAGAGGAGGTTGCTCAGTATTTGCTTGATGCGCATTGAGTCCTGTTCTATCAGGCAGGGAGATGCCGGGTAACGTTTTTTGAGTGTTACGCCTTCCGGAACATTGCTTCGGTATTCGGTACAGCTCTCGTCAATCAGTTCCGAGAGGCTGAACCAGACGGGAGTCAGCTCCATGTGTCCGGCTTCTATCTTGGACAAGTCCAGTACCTCGTTGATGATATTCAGCAACAATTTGTTGTTGTGATTTATCAGAGAGATATAGTATTCGCGCTCTTTGGCGTCTTCCATATAGGGCAACAGGCCGGAGAAACCGATAATGGCATTCAGCGGTGTACGTATTTCGTGGCTCATATTGGCAATGAAAGCCGATTTCAGTCGGTCCGATTCTTCGGCCTTTTCTTTAGCCTGTATCAGCATGGCTTCCGTTTCTTTCAGCCGGGTGATGTCGTAGTTGATGCAAATCAGTTCGATACTGTTTTGCTCGGGAGCATATACTTTCACTAATAAGTTGACGTGTGTCCACGAGCAGCTGCCGTTTTCTCTGAGTACACGTACCTCCTTGTTGAATTTGTTTTCTGTTCCTTTTCGGGCGTTATTAAGAAAATCTAACATATAGTGACGGTCATCGGGATGGATGTGATTGTACACTCCGATGATGTCGGACAGAGGTGTCTCTTCTTTCTCACCGATGTTGATATACCAACTGTGTTGGGCGTCTCCTTTTTGGGTGAGGAGATTATAGTGGGCATATCCTACCTTGGCGTAGTTGCCTATCAGTTTAAAAAAACTTTCGAATTCCTGTATCTTGTTGTAAGCTATGGTGGCTTCGGTCTTGTCCGCGTTAATCAGCAGATAGTTGATAGGCGTGTGATGTTCGTCATAGAGCGTGGTTACTTTGGTTACCAGCTCCATGGTTCCTGTCTTCTTTTGCGAGTTATAATAGTTGCCTATTTTGGAAAAATCATAGCGGAAAGTGAAGTCTGCGTCTTCGAACTTCCTTAGTTTCTCTTTCATCTCATCCGGGAAAATGGGGTTATCAAAGATATTGATGCCCAGCAGGTCTTCTTTTTGTTGCAGATGAAACATTTCCAGTTCTTTGTCATTCAGGTCTGTCAGCACACCTTGCATGTTGTAGAGCTCGATGCCCACCGGCAAGTTTTTGTAGATGTTGTGCAAAAGCAGTTCCCGTTGTTGCAACAGTTGTGAGGCGGACGACATGTATGGGCCATCTTGCACTTCGGCTATGCCGTAAACCTTGCTGTTTCCCTTCCCGTCGTTTTTTTGCATGCAAATTTTGCTGCGCATCCATACGGGTCCCTTGGTGGTGTTGAGCAGATAGACAGCCTCGTTTGTCTGCTGTATGTTGTCGAAGGAATGAATGGTCGTGTGCGGCTGTTCTTCTTTCAGGATGCGTTTGTTGAAATTTTCAAAACTGATAAAACCGTCTTCCTTTAGCCCCAACAGTTTGGAGATATACTCAGAACAAACGTAACTTTCGCTTTGCAGGTCGGCTTCCCACCAACCCATATTGGCATTACGCATTATTTCTGATAGTAGATTGTAATCCGGTTTATCGTCCATACAGGAATATTTGTGGTAATTTATATTTTAATCAGACTTATGCATTTGCTTACAAAAATACGGATAATCCTCGATTAGAGAAAAGAAAAACGCGGAGAAATGAAAAGAAGCAGACTTATTTCTCTCTGTTTGTAATTTATTCGGAGATAAGCGGTATCTTTGTTACCGTTTACAACGCATTTACCCAACAAAACAAAAAATATATGGAAAAAGTTATTATCAATTCGTATGAGGACTTTGAAAAGTTGGTAGGTCAGCAAATCGGAGTTTCGGAGTATGTGGAACTAAGTCAGGAACGTATCAATCTCTTTGCGGATTCCACGTTGGATCATCAGTGGATTCACGTTGACACAGAACGCGCCAAAACCGAAAGTCCTTTTAAGAGTACCATTGCGCATGGTTACCTCACCCTTTCCATGCTGCCTCATCTGTGGAACCAGATTATTGAGGTGAACAATCTGAAAATGATGATTAACTATGGTATGGACAAGATGAAGTTCGGTCAGGCTGTGCTGTCCGGGCAGCGTATCCGTTTGGTGGCATCTCTGCATTCGCTGGCAAACCTGCGCGGTGTGGCGAAGGCTGAAATCAAATTTGCCATTGAAATAGAGGGCGAAAAGAAGAAAGCGCTCGAAGGTATCGCCATCTTCTTATATTACTTCAACTGATGATGCGTAAAATGATATGCCCCCAATGTAAAGTGGGGGCTTTTTTTGTTCTGAACAGCAGCGGAGAGCGCCTGCCGGTATACGTTTCCCGCGAGGGGGAGATTGTGCCCAAAGACCCCGCAGCATCTTTGGAAGGGTATGATTTGACGGAAGTCTATTGCTTGTGCTGTTCCTGGCATGGCAGCCCGAAGCGTTTGCTGAAATATTGATGCAGGTACTCTTTCCATAGATGACGGAGTGCCGCGGCAGGATGATAGAGCAGCATCCTTGGACCGGCATATCGCATCACTTCACGCATCCGTTCTTTCATTTCGGGCTTGTAGCAATGAATGGTGCAGAGTCTGCAAGTGTTCTTCTTTTCGCCGAACGGACAGCGGGACAGGCGCATGTGTGCATATTCCAGCAGTTCGCGGCATTGCGGGCATAGCTCCCTGTTGCCCTCTTTCTTGCGGCAGTAGAGGCGGATCATCTGCGCTACGGTGCGTTGCTCTTGGGCGATGCGTGATGGGTGGGGATTATTTTTATTCATTCATGCTGCGTTTTAGGTAAATCATATCTTTCAGTTGCTTGCCGGCTTCGTATATGGGATGGTCATAGTTGTCCGTAAAGAAGTCGGGGATGCGGTGCGAATATGTGAATCCGCAGCTTTCATAAAAAGGAACGGTCAGAGGACTGTCGCCCGTACCCACGAGCATGGTTCGGCATCTGCCTGCATACCGCTTGAAAAGATACTCCATCAGCATCCTGCCATATCCCTGCCGTTGGCATTGCGGGTGGGTGGCAATGTTCTTTATTTCGAAAACATCTTCCGCTTCACGAGTAACGACACAGGCGGCTTTTGTGTCGCCTGCATCTGTCAGGACGAACATTTCGCCACGTTCCAGATAACGGTCTATCATGGATTCCTGCTCGTCGGCCAGGAGTAGGAGGTCGAGGTATTGTTTCTTGTTATGGAGAACAGGGCATATATTTATCATATAGCTTTCATGGATTTATGTTGCAAAATTAATCTTTACAGGTATAATACCAAACAAAAAACGAAGTAATACTGTTGATTAGTCAGTGATAATTCGTGTAATAAGTATAATAGGTGTAATCCATGCTTGTTGTATCATTTGCGGTGAACCATTAATGCCTGAACGGTTATGAATAAATTGAAAACTTCTTTATTGATTCTGATGCTTTTGGCATCTATATCCGCCTCTGCCGGTTATGCTCCCGACAGCGTGCAAATAGCTCTTAAAAAGATGTATCCCACAGCCGCCGGCATAGCTTGGTCGCAGGACAAGGCATATTATGTGGCAGATTTTGTGATGAACGGGTTCGACACCAGGGTCTGGTTCACTCCGGATGCCGAATGGGTGATGAAACAGACGGACTGGGAAACGCTGGATGAAGTGCCTGCCGCAGTGTTCAATGCTTTTGCCGCCAGTGAGTTTTCGGACGGGGTGGTACAGAACGTTACATGGGTGCAGTTTCCCGAATGGCAGCCTATCGTAGCCATACAGGTGGGCAAGCCGAACATGCAGATGAAATATCAGATATTGTTTACTCCGAAAGGCGAAATACTTCGCCAACAGAATATCACTAACGCCTATAACACGCTTGGAGCAAGCACTTTCCTATAAATAGAAAGGTGTGTCCTTGTTCTGACAAGCAGGCATTCCATGCTGCCATTCGGTGTGAAAAATAAGCGGACTTGTTTTTTATACTCTCCGTTTGCCTTATCTTTGCCGGAAAGAATGACTGTATCTTATGAATCACTCTGTTTTTCTGCAAGATGTTTACAGCGTTGTTGCCGCTATTCCTACGGGGTGCGTGGTGACTTACGGACAGATTGCCTATCTGGTAGGCAGGCCTCAGTGCTCGCGTATGGTGGGGCAGGCGATGCACAACGTGCCGGAAGATTTGCACCTGCCTTGCCATAGGGTGGTGAACAGTCAGGGCAGACTGGTACCGGGCTGGACGGAGCAAAGAGCGTTGCTGGAAAATGAAGGTGTCCGGTTCAAGGCAAACGGTTTTGTAGATATGAAAAAGTCTCAATGGGAATTTATGAAAGAACAATAAACAAATGAACAACAATCGAAATATGAAATTTATAGGCGCGCATGTATCTGCCGGCGGCGGTGTGGAGTTCGCTCCCGTCAATGCCCATGAAATAGGGGCGAACGCTTTTGCCCTGTTTACCAAGAACCAACGCCAGTGGGTGGCGAAGCCCCTGACGCAGGAAAGCATCTCTTTATTTAAGGAGAATTGCGGGAAATATGCTTTGGATGCACGTTACATTCTTCCCCATGACAGTTATCTGATAAATTTGGGGCATCCGGAAGAAGAAGGGCTGGAGAAAAGCCGTACAGCTTTTTTGGATGAAATGCAGCGTTGCGAAGAGTTGGATTTGAAGTTGCTGAATTTTCATCCGGGCAGTCATCTGAACAAGATTTCCGTTGAGACTTGCTTGGATAGGATTGCCGAGTCCATTAACATTGCGTTGGGTAAGACGCAGGGCGTTACGGCGGTCATTGAGAATACAGCCGGGCAAGGCAGCAATGTCGGCAATGAGTTCTGGCATTTAAAGTATATCATTGATCGGGTGGAAGATAAGTCCCGCGTAGGTGTTTGCCTTGACACTTGCCACACGTATACGGCAGGATATGATATTGTAAACGAGTACGACAAGGTATTCGAGGATTTTGATAAGACGGTGGGCTTCGGCTTTCTTCGCGCGATTCATTTGAATGATTCCAAAAAGGCGTTGGGCACTCGTGTGGATCGCCATGATAGCATCGGAAAGGGGCTTATCGGTATGGATTTCTTTAAACGCTTTATGAAAGATGAGCGGTTCAATGGCATGCCGATTGTACTCGAAACTCCCGATGAATCACTTTGGGCGGAAGAAATCAGGCTGTTGCGTAGCTTTGAGTGAAGTTGTTGTGGCAAATGAATGGGTTAAAAGTCTGCTTTTTGGTTGATTCTCACTCGCTTACCGGTTATGGGATGCGTGAATTCCAGAGCCTCGGCATGCAGATACAGCCGTTCGGCTTTCTTTCCGTAGAGCTCATCGCCGATAATGGGGCAGTGCAGTCCGAGAGGATGGGCGGCATGCACCCGGAGTTGATGGGTGCGTCCGGTGCGGGGATAAAAGGCGATGCGGGTATGATTGTCCTTGCGTTCCAGCACTTCAAAGTCGGTTACGGCGGGCTTGCCATGCTCGGTATGTACCATTTGCCGCGGACGGTCGAGCGGGTTCAGGCATAGCGGCAGCTCAACTGTACCTGTATCTGGAGAGACTATGCCTTGAAGTAACGCGATATAACGCTTACTTACACTGCGGTTTCTGAATTGCGCTTGCAGGTTTTGGTGAACCTGCTTGGTCTTTGCAATCACCAGCAACCCTGATGTAGCCATATCCAAGCGGTGCACAATCAGCGGGCCGTCCGCTTCGGGATACCGCCCGCGCATCACACTGTAAACAGATACCGCTTCTTCCTTGCCGGGTACGGACAGCATGCCCGCCGGCTTGTTGACCACCAACAGCCATTCGTCCTCATAAACGGTTTCCAATTCTTGTGCGGCGGACTGCAACAACGCTTTCTGCATCGGGTTTTCATCCACTTCAAGACCTTTCAGCATGTGCTTCAATATAGGTTCGCATTTGCCTTTGCAGGCGGGATAGTAATGCCCATGATGTCGTATTTCTGTTTTGGGCGACTCTCCCCACCAGAACTCTGCCATTGCGACGGGCTTCCACCCATGCAGATAGGCATGCTGCAATAGTTTGGGTGCGGCGCACTCACCGGCTCCTGCGGGAGGGGTTTTGTGGGCGGTCTGTTCGAAGATGTCACAAAGTGTCCTGACTTCTCCCCGGTAGTTCAGCATCTTAAACTGTTCGAACAGTTTTTGCTGCAATGCGGCGGAACGTGCCTTCCGTTCGGCTTTCAAGGCCTGTATGCCGGCTTCGTGGCCGGAGACTGATTGTTGCAAAGGAATAATCTGTTCTTTCCACGCGCGTTCCATGCGCTTGTACTCCGCCTTCTGAAATTGGCTTTCGCGTATCAGGTCCTTTTCTTCTTCGGGGCTGAGTGGAAAGCCGGGATGTGAAGCCGCTTTCCGCCTCCGTTCTTCCCTTTTCTTTTTGGCGGCTTTCATCTGTGCTTTGGCATCTTCCAAAACATTCCGGGCGGTTTGTTGCAGGGCAGATAGTTGTTCGAGTTGCCGCTGGTATGTTTCATCCTCTTCCAACTGCCTGATGCGGACATTGATCTGCGATATTTGCTCTTCCTCTTTTTTGAAGAATCCTTGTGGTTGCAATAAGTCGTAAACCGGCGGCACGAAGAACGGATGCATGTTCTTGTCCGCCAAAATGCCGGAAAAGGCTGCCAGGTATCCCACTTTGCCTTCTTGGGTCTTTACGACCAATACGCCGAACATCTTGCCTTGCGCCAGCTCTTTTTTCCATGCGTCCTGCAAGGCAAGATAGTCCTGCACCTCTTTCGCGGCAGCCACGCAAAGTGGATGAGGTGTATAGCAAAAAGGAAAAGTGAACTTCTCCGGTAAGGGTATGCCTGCGACGGAGGTGTGGAAATGGTGCAGCATGTTGATGTTAATCGTCGATTAGATTGTCGTTGTCTGTATTGATGTAGGGGGAGCTGTTGTCTTCTTCCGGATCGGACACAACTTCCTCTTCGTTGTGCTGCGGAAGAGGACGGGGATACACAGACTTCTTTTTCTTTCCGTACTTGCGCTCTCTTTCCCAAGCTGCTTTTCGCGCCTGGTATTGTTCGTATTGATTTTCCAAATAGTTGTCGGCCATAATAAGTCGTTTATAAAGTATTCAATTCTTGCTTTCCAAACACACACAGAGGCAGGGTAGGCTCTGTCTAAATTCCTTCATGCTGTTAAATTGTCTGCGTTTCTGTGCTCAGTCTGTATAAACCACGAAAATTTGTTTATCGTTCGGTGGGCAGTGAGAACTCCTGCCGGTCATATTGTTGTCCGTTGCCGTTGGCTACGGCCACGCGTATGGTGATGTTTCCCGTCTTTATCCGCTCGCCTGCACTGATGTTGGCAGTATATTTCACGCCGTTGTGGGGAGCAATCTGCTCCACCATTACGGACGGGGAGATGTAGATGCGCTTCATTCCCGTAGTTTCGGTCACTATGGGGACCACATTATAGACTGTCCGGTCGCCTTCATTCATGATTTCAAAAATCACTTTACTGCTTTCGCCGGAGGTGATGACGTGGTCGCGGTTATCGTCGATGAAGCGTATGTTGCGTATCTTCAGGTTGTCGAAGACCGAAGGAGCGGGATAGGTTTCGGGCTGCGGCTCATAGGGTTCCGTCCTTTCTATCCGGTAACCGTACTCCTCTTGCTTCGGTGCGGAAACGGCATTTCCAATGGCGGCTCCCGCAATGGTTCCGATAATTGTGCCGATGGCAGATCCGCGGTAGCCGCCTCTCCAGCCACCGTTGCTGTCACCTATCAGGCCGCCGATGGCGCCGCCCACATTTCCGCCGATGGCTGCTCCGGCAAATATGGCACCGGGATCGCCTGATGCCATTTGGCTTGTACCGCAACTGCTGCACGCTAAAGCTGATGCCAGCAATCCAATGAAATACTTCTTCATGCCATTCAATACTTGATTTTATCAATACAAAGATACCAAAAGAAATTTTATCCTTGCCATTTTATCCGCTTATATGCTGTTATTTTGCCTTTTTTGCATTGCTTTTTCTTTTTATCCGCGTGGAACCGCTTGGATTGTCCTATTTGCTTCCTGTCGGTTTCTGTAAACGGACTGCCGGATAATGACCTGATACAGGCGGGAGACAGGTTGGTGTGTTACGGGCAGTATCGGGACTTCCGGAAGTTTTGGAAAGCGCTGTGAGTCAGTCTCTCCACGAGGAAGTTTAAACTATAAGCAAAAGAATGGCGGGAAGGCTTGACTTTTGTTGCAGGAATCAGTATCTTTGATCACTTATATTAAATCGTTCCACCATAGAGAACGTTTTGTTCCATTATGGGGTAGTTTTCGTTCCATCATGGTGGAACGAAAACTACCCCATAATGGAATGATTTAATATCTACACGTTTGCTTCTTGATTCTTTCCAAGGGAAAACGTAAGCATAGGGAAAGAAATAACAATTAAAAAGACAGCTTGAATGAGTATCTATTATGATTTGATAAAGAAGCCGGATGTCCGGCAGACGGGTGAACCGCAATCGCTCTATGCTCGTGCAGTCCCTAAGGGAACCATTGACAAAAAGGAGTTTATAGATCGTGTACATCGTTTTACGGGTATCAGCCGCAGTGTGCTCGAAGGTAGCATGACGGCTTTCATGGACGAGTTGCGCGACTGTCTGGTAGGAGGCTGGACGGTTGAATTGGGTGAGCTCGGTTATTTTTCTCCTTCGCTGAACTGCCGTCCTGTCATGGAAAAGAAAGAGGTGAGGGCCGCTTCGGTTTCATTGCGTGGACTGAATTTTCGTGTCAGCAGGGAGTTTTATCGGACACTGAATGAGAAAGCCGGTTTCGAGCGTCATCCGAAGTCGTCTGTATCTACACCGCAATCCGTTTCGCGCGAACATTGTCTTGAACTGCTTAAAGCGCATTTCCTGACAGCTCCTTGCATCAGCCGGGCGCAATACTCCCGCATGGCAGGCCGTAGTTACAAACAGGCTGTTGTCGACTTGAATACTTTTGTTGCCGAGGGGGTGCTGATGCGCTATGGAGCGGGAAGGAATGTGGTGTATGCAAAGGTGCTTTCCAAACCCTAATCCTGTATTATTAAAATAGGTTCTCCCAGCGGAATGTGTTTCCTACTCCGGGCAGCTCTCGTCATCGCATCGGTAGGAGGCGAAACATGATCCTGACGCACGAAATCGTCAAACGTTATCGGTACGTCAGCCAGTTTTGCAATCCTTTCCACGATTCGCCAACGGCTCGGAGCATTAAAATACGGGATATTATTTTCCATGCAACTCAAGTATTCGGGTCGCCATACACCATAATTATAGAGAAAACCTCCTTCAAAAGCACCGACATAGGCATATTTCGGTATCTTAGTAAAATCGGCCCATAGAATTTGGGTCAGGTCATTTGTTAAATCCAGATTATGGTAGTAACCGTACGACTGCCACAATTTCAGTCTTTCCTTATCTTTCGACGGAATTACACCATAATACCTGTATTCGTCACCCAATCTGCCAAAAGCGTGTCCGCCGACTTCGTGATGGATAAGTGCTTCAAAGTCATAGGTCGGTATGTTCCCGCTGATAGGACAAGCTGCAACAGAGAATCCATTGGAATACATTATGGCAGTTCCGGCATATTTGCGACTATTCAGAATAAGGATGCCGGTTACCTCCACCACCTTATCTAAACCTGGGATCAGGTCTATATAATTCCTACATATCTTTTCATCCCACTGGATATCCGTCCCTTCACCGAAAGTCGAACCAAATCTGTTGTTCACTTTTCGTCCGGGAATCTCTTCGCTTACACCTTCCTCTTCGGAAACGGCAGCTATCATGTAGACGTTAAAATATTCCCGGAAAGATTTGTATGGTTCAATATTGAAAAAATAATGTTCGGCCTGACGGGACAGGGTTTCATAATACCCGGCCTTGTCCAAGTCGGTTTGCAGGAATCCGTCTCCCATAATAACGATATTAATCCCTTTGCCTTTGGTGGCTGCCTGTAGCTGCATATATTCGCCGTCCCGATAATATTCCTTTGTTTCTGCTTTTTGTGCGATGTGTAATGTCCTTTCCAGAATCGAGGCGGTAACAGTTAGTTCTGTCTCGCGGTCAATACCGGTTTGGTTCTCTGATACAGATACGGAAAGTATGCCTTGGTTGTCGACTTCGACCGTACACCAGTCTTTTGCGTCTTCGGGAAGCTTGAGTTCCAGTAAAGGGATGTCGTCGTAATCCTGATGAGACGTCGTCACGATTACCGTCCTGCTCTCGGCAGACATTCCAAAATCAAGGGTCTTACGCGACAGGTTAAGTTCTAACGGATATTGGTAGATCTTTAGCGTATCGGCTAAAGAAGAATCTTTTCCTTTTACATAAACACTGCCGATTCGGGGAAGCCCACTGAAGTTTTCTTCTATGCTTATATTAATCAAATCTGACGACAATTCTTTCGGTTCGACCAGTTTCATCCATTCCCTGGCCTCCGGTTCTATTTCGACTGAGTATTCGATATTCCGTTTAATTTCTAACGGGAATATTCCTCCTATCTGCCAGAAACCAATTTCTTCATAAGGAAGCTCTAAAATTTCGTTTTTCTCTTGGGTGACTTTCAAAGTCTGTGACGTCGAACTCCCGCGGAAAATGATCTCGGCGGTACGTTCGTCGGGCGTATCGTTTTCCGTCAAAGTAATCTGTATCGCAGATGTTCCTGATTTTCCGGAGACAACATTCAGACTGATCCAGGATGAGGAAGCTGAGGGGGGTATTTCGGCACTCCAAGATGTATTGGCATAGACTTCGACAGATTTAACTTCGCTCTTTGAACCGAAGGTTATTTCCGACATCGAAAGGTTTAGAACTGCATCTTCTTCTTCCTTACAACTTCCCAGAATAAGCAGGAAGCATAAACAGACTAATAAGCCTGCACGAGTTTTGTTTGCTCTCATATTATATTTACTCCCTGCACAAATAACTTTTGTAATTAATGAGATATTGGGCTAAGAATGCGAATATAAGTAAATTCGGTGAAATAGAAAAATATTTCGTGTTGTAAATAGGGAGGCTGTTCCGACTTTAGGAATTTATGCCTGTGAGGTATCGCTTGTAGAGACATTCTGCAAAGCCACCTTTCATTATCAGTTGTTTAGCTGCATCACTGTCTCTTATACACATCTCCGAGCCCACGAGACCGGAGCCTATCTCGT
>ERZ1027228.579-NODE-579-length-14741-cov-4.509533_pt1 | contig 14741 bp, 8 predicted proteins | sample MGYA00519266_ERZ1027228 | MGnify/ENA primary metagenome ERZ1027228 (study PRJEB26926, sample SAMN06164465) | human gut metagenome | biome: ENVO:00009003; feature: ENVO:2100002; material: ENVO:00002003 | host: Homo sapiens | place: USA | collected 2012 ...
GGTCTCGTGGGCTCGGAGATGTGTATAAGAGACAGCCGTGGGACTGATCGACAAGAGCACCCAGAAGTCCAAGGGACTGACCGTGGTCAGCGGCACGAATTATACCTTCGTCAGTGTGGCGGTACTGGTGTTGGGCGTGATCCTGTCCATCGCCATGGCAGCCACCTCTGTGACCAGATATCTGGGAAATGTGGCGCAGAATGTGTATCTGCAGAACCGGGTACAGGAGTTGCAGCCGGCACAGGCAGTATACAACGATTATCTGGCGGCAGAAGCCCAGTATGATAAATACACATATTTATATGCTTATACCCAGACTCCCAATGAGAATCTGGTGGAGTTCATCAATGAACTGGAACAGATCCTGCCGGACAGCTTCTATACCAACAGCTTCAGTTCCGACCAGACCGGTATCAGCATGTCAGTGACGGTGGAAGGGAAAGCAGCAGCAGCCCGTACGATTCTGAATATCCGCAACATGCAGAGCATTGATGATGTAGAGATCAGCAATATTACGGACAGCAAGGATGAGACCGGCACGTCCATAGTGACTTTTTCCATTACCGGAAGCTATAAGGAGCTGACGGATGAGACCGAAGAGAGCGGTGAGGCACAGGCCGACACCCAGACAGCACAGTAGGAGGCAGCGGAAGATGAAGGTTAAAAAGAGTGAAATTCAGCTTTTGATCGCAGTGATCGGTGTTCTTATTGCTGTGTGTACTTATTTTCTGGTATATTCCAGTTTTAATGAAAAATCAGATGCCCTTGAGGCGGAGAATGCCACTTTGTCATCCCAGGTGGCAACGCTGGAGATATTAGATCAGCGTAAGGCGGACTACATTGAGGCTACCGGGAAGATGCAGTCCTATATCACGAATTTTGAGAACCGTTTCCCGGCAGATATCTTACCGGAAGACAGCATTATGATGGTAAAGACATTGGAAGATTATACTCGTACCGAGGTGGCAAATATTGCATTCGGTTCCGAAGCAGAGGTGGTGTATACTCCTGCAGCGGATGCGGCAACGACGACTGCGGATGCAACAGATGCTGCGGCAACAACTACAACGGCATCTACAAGTCCGGTATCTACGGACGGTACTGTTTATGCGGACACTCATATGTATGAAGTACCACTGAGCATCAGCATTTCCTGCACCTATGACGATTTCAAGGGACTGGTAAGATACATTTACAATCAGCAGGAACGCGAGAGCATCCAGGGCGTCAGCATCAGCTACAACGAGACCGACGGAATGCTCACCGGCAACATGACCATGAACACCTATTATCTGCTGGGAACCGATAAGGTATACAGTTCACCTTACATCCCGGATATGCAGATGGGCGTAGACACTATTTTCGGAAACGTGGAATAATAGATTTGCAATCATAGCAGTATACGACTGCTTGCAGGCAGGATACTGCTATGATTAGCAAATCAAACAACCATGAGCAGGGAGGACGATAGTCCGGAGTGCGAATGGTTGTCCGGTTTCGGGAGCACGGAGTGCGGAGAGACCGGTATTAGTCAGAAGCAGGAAGGACGACTCACATGCAGAAGCACACGGAGAGAAGACAACTGAATAATGAAGGCTTTTCTCTGATTGAACTGCTGATCGCCATCGTGATCCTGTCGATCATCGTTGTGCCGCTTTTGCACAGCTTTGTGACTTCTGCCAGAACCAATGCCAAGTCCCGCAACACCATGCATGCCACGGCCATCGCAGAGGATGTCATGGAGCAGTTCGAGGCACATACACTGGAGGAGATGGCAGACACCTATGAGGCGGCAACCCCTACCGGCTTTACTAACAGCGTGCAGAAGGATGCTTCTCTGGATGTGGACGGAGACGGCGCAGCAGAAGATGGTATCTGGCAATATACCTTCCGGGATGAGAAGACGACTTCCGGCACCTATGATGTGGTAGTAACACTGGATCCTAACGGCTACCCGGAACTGAATGAGAAGGACATCGTAAATATCCAGAACCTGGCAGGCAATCTGAATGCGGTATATTCCGAATCGGAAGATGCCGCACAGGAGGCTTACGGTTATTTTGAAGCGTATTCCGGCGGCAGAGACGTTATGGAGATTGCCAGGAATACTACCAAGACCATCGAAATATCCATAGACAGCAGCCGCATTTTACTGGATCTGGGAGACGGAGAGAGTGTAGAGACAGATGTGTATCTGGTGACGGCCTCCACAGTCTATCATTGCAATTCCGCCATCCTTACAGGCATCAGCGGAGATTATCCCCAGAACGGCTCGGATTATGTGATCTTTTCCAATGAAGAGGCGGTAAGAGCCAAAGCGGCGGAACTTAAGAAGGAGAAGGAGAGTGGGAACCCGGTGGACAGTGAGGAGATCATTTCCCAGCTGGCCAATATCATTGTGTGCCTGCAGCCCAGAGTGGAGGCTACCCAGAGCATAGTGACTTCTGCAGTTGATAAAGTGATCGTGAACAACCCGAAGAATGTACAGACGAATCTGTTCCTGGTGGAGCAGACTCCGTCAGCGGAGAGAATAGACAGTTTTGCGGATGAGAGTACCGGCTTTAACCCGTATTCCTCCTGGGACAACAATTACAAAGCGGCATTTGAACTGCGGGAGACCTGGCCGGGCTGGATGTCCTCTGCGGGAGCCAGCATTGATTCCGCCTGCAGACTGCGGACGAATCTGGTGAAGCGAAGCAATACGGAATACATTTTCAATGATCTCAGCGTGTCCGGTGCGGCAGGAAATGCTGTCGGAGATGTGGCGAAGGATATTATGGGTGCGGACGGCGGTCTGACACCGACGGAGCGACGTAACCGTATCTATGACATGCGGGTACAGGTGTATGTAAAAGATATGATCGGAGTGCAGTCCCCCGTACTTACCATGACGGGAACCGTGATCGAATGATCTGACGGACGCAAGATAGAGGAGATACCGGAAGGAAGACGAGAAACATGAAGATATGCGGAAGAAATCCCAAAATATTTTCAAGGGTAAGACAATTCCACAGACGAACGGACAATAAGGGCTCAGCAATGGTCGTTGTGATCATTGCCATGGCCTTTATTGGCATTTTAGCCAGTGTTTTGATGTATATGTCACTGCTGAACTATCAGATGAAGGTGAACAATCTCAAGGCGAAGGACAACTTTTACTCCGCAGAGACTGTGCTGGATGAGATCCGGACGGCTATGGGAGAGCGGGTGTCCGCTTCTGTCGGAAGTGCCTATGAACTGGTCCTGAAAAATTATGAGGCAACCTCCGCAGAGGAGAAGCAGAACAAACTGAGATATTATTTCCTGAAGGATATGCAGGATTATTATGCAGTGACAGGAAGTATGAATATCAACAACTATGATCTGACCAAGCTGTTCAACAGCCTGTCTTCGGAGATAAAGCGGGGGACGGTGCTAGAGACATTGAATGACTCCGGGGAAGTAGTGTACCGGATGGCTCTGGACAGCAGCGGCAGTCTGAAGGTATATGTAATGACAACGGATCCGGTGACGGGCAACAAGGAGAGAGTGGAGACCACGGATATTCCTACCGGACGTTTTCAGCTGTACACCGACGGACTTTCCTTCTGCGGCCTGAAAGTGACTTATACGGATACCGATGGCTATGTGTCCGTGATCCAGACCGATATCCGGGTGAAGATGCCGGATATGGATTTTGCGCAGGCAGTGACACTGCCTTCCATTACGGGAATCTCCATGGTGGCGCAGGAGAATATTCAGGCACTTCCTTCTGATTCCACGCTGATCAGTAAAAATGTCATTGGCGGCAGCTTTTATGCGGAACGTTTTATCGTGGGCAGCGAAGAGTCCGGCAAGGGTAACGGTGTGACGGTGGAATGGAAAGAGACCACCGGCAATGAAAACGAAGACAAGCGTATGGTGATGGCTTCCGACTTATATCTGGGAGAAGGAGCCACACTTACCACAGATCAGTACGGTGAAGTATGGGCCGGTTCCATTGCCATGAACGGAGGGATTCCGGGCAATACGGGAAGCAACGGAACGTTGAGTTTTCAGGGAAACAACGTATATGTGGCCGGAGATCTCAAGATGAACGGAGAGCGGAATGTATTTACCGCCGGAGCACAGATCGACGGAGAATATGCCGGACAGTATATCGGCTTCGGTAATGGAAAGAGCGTGGACAGCAGCGCCATTCTGGTCAACGGCACGGATACGGAGATTTATCTGAATGAATTGAAGAATCTTACGCTGGCCGGAAATTCTTACATTTCTCTGACGAAAGCCAAGGATGGAATTACCAGTGAGGATGGTGTGAGCAACACCGGAGTACAGGATGTGATGATGGGACAGTCTATCGCTGTGAAGAGTGACCAGCTGGCTTACCTCGTTCCGGCGCAGTGTATCGGCGTGGATGCTTCCGGCAAGACCGTGTTAAACGGTGCCAGCAACCCGATCACGTTGGAGCAGTATAAGGACAAGATCAGGGACCAGGCGGATGTAACGGAAGTGGCATTGAATATTCCGTCCGCTACCCTGAATGGTCATACGCTGGCCGAGTACGGACTGACCCAGAACAATATCCAGAAGATTTTCAAGCGGATCAACAGCAAGATCACGCTGGTGTATTATTATGTAAGCTTTGACAGCACCTCTGATACCGCGAGAGCCAATGCCAACCGGTATTTTCAGGATTATTACGGTGCCAACCAGCAGACCATGGAAGCCTATACCGGTCTGTATACCAAAGCCATTCAGGTGCGTGGACAGCAGAACGGAGCGTACATCATGCATCTGGCAGGCAATGTGGCCATGTATGACAGTAGTGCGGCTGCGGGAAGTCAGGAGAAGCTGTTGGATGCCACACTGACCAGTGATGGTGCCAATGCAGGATATCAGGCACTTTTGGCATCGGATCAGTTGAAATTCCAGGCATTGTCCAAGAAGATGATCGATGTCTATGAGCAGCTGCTTCCTTCGGAGAAGACGGATGCAGCCAATGCTTATACCAATCTGGTAAATGAAGGGGAGATAACGACCTTCCATGCTGTATTAAACGGCAGTACCGGAAATAAGGTGGAGTCAAAATATTTCGGCAATACCACAGGAAGCCTTGCGGAGCAGGGATATAAGGCAGTTATTGTAAAGGGTGATTATACCTATCCGGAAGCCGGATTCGGCGAGTTCAGTGGACTGATCATTGCTACCGGAGATGTCAAAGTGACAAAGGAATTCCACGGAACGATCCTGTCCGGAGGAACGATCACACTGGATCAGAATGTCAATGTGGAACCTGACCGGGATGCGGTGCTTCATGCCCTGACCTATTCCAGAACGATCGTAGATGCTGCCGGTAAGACACAGGAATATCATGTGGTAGATTTTTTAAATGGCGGAGACGGTTACCTGAGCAGTAACGGTAAGTCCTATAAGAACAGTGATATAAATCTGGGAGATTTGATAGTTTATGAAAACTGGCAGAAAGAATAACAACAGTGGTTTTTCCCTGGTGGAGCTGATCATTGTCATTGCGATCATGGCGGTGCTGGTGGGGGTGATGGCCACATCCATTACATCCCTGACCGGCAGGAGAGTCCGGAAATGTGCGGACGAAATTGTGACAACACTGGAGCGGACCAGAGTGCTGACCCTCGGAAAAGAACAGAATCAGGTGGAGTGCGTTATCAGTTATGATACCGACAAGAAAGAATATAAGGCGCAGATCTTACAGGGGAGAACGGTGGTAACGGACCGGACACTGGGAAAAGAACCTATTGATATCAAGGTATATTTTGAAGGAGATTCCACGGGATATTCCCTGACGGAACTGAAAGGATCCGACAGCCTGTTACCTTATGTTTCATCTTCAAAGGGGCTGCATCTGGTGTTTAACCGTGCATCCGGGGCCTTTGAGAAGGATACCTGTACGGCAAACAATGTGTTGAAAGAATATTGTCAGAAAATCGTCGTAAGCAACGGAACGAGAAACATAGAAATTACAACGGTCGGCAAGACTGGTAAGATCCTGACGAAGTAAGGAGGTTGACCATGGGGATTGGTAAGAAAGGATTTACTCTGGTAGAGATCATCGTATCTCTTGCAATCATGACCATAGTAGCAGGTGCGGTGGGAGCATTCGTGATCGCCGGCAACAATTCTTATATGCGGGGAAACAAGGAACTGACTCTGCAGGAAGAAGCCCAGCTGACTGCCAACCAGATGATCGATCTGATCATAGATGTGGAGAAGGGCATCAGCTTTTCTAATCTGACGGATCATAAAGCTGTGGATATGGACGGTAATGTGGCAAAAGACGTTAACGGCTTGGACGTAACGAATGCCAGTGTCAGTGAACTGCGTCTGATCAATAACGACAACAGCTATATGATCCGTTGGCAGGGTGGTGCCGGAGCGGATTATGCCGATGCCAATCAGGTGTATCTTTATGAGGTGACAAATAGCAAGGATGCCGAGGGCAAACTTGTGGTAGGAGATTTTGACGTGGCTAAGCCCGCACTGATGGCAGAGCATGTCAGCAGCTTCAGCGTGGACCTCAGTGAACTGGATAAGCGGAAAGTCGTTCTGAACATGACCTTTACCTATCAGGACAAGTCCTATGAAATTTCCGAGACCATCAAGCTGAGAAATGATCTGAGCTCCGAGCCGTCCCGCATCTATTCCTGGATCAGCGGCATCCGTATCATTCCGGATCACGCAGATCTGAAACAGGGACAGGCTTTCGTCTTCGATTACGAGATCACCGGAGACGAGGAAGCCATTGCTCAGGGCGTGACCTGGGCCGTAAGTTATCAGGATGGCAACGCATGTAAGAGTACCATCAGCGGTAACGGTAAACTGAGTGTGGCAGCGGATGAGACCATAGCAGAGAATATTCTGACAGTAACCTGTACCGCCGTAGCGGATCCTACCATAGCGGCAACGGCTACCGTAACGGTACAAAAGCATATGGTGGATTCTCTGGATATAGAACCGAAAGATGCTTCGGTGATTCAGGGGGACAGCTTGCAGTACTCTTATACTATGGAAGGAACAGAAGAGGCTAAAAATGCCGGGGTGACCTGGAGCGTGGCAAGAGTGGACGCAACTGGACTTAAAGCAGGAACCACGATAAATGGGAGCGGTCTTTTGACGGCTGACAGATATGAGCCGACCGGAACACTTGTGCTACAGGTAACCTGTACTTCCGTGGCGGATCCCGGAATGTCTGCATCCACAAAGGTATCGGTATTACCCTATACCAACATTGACGGAAAATATGATGCAACACTGATTGCCAAGAATCTGACCACATATGATTTTACCGAAGGAAGTACGGAAAAGATCGGTTATAAGGCATTGATTGAATGTCTGCCGTCCTGGGCGGATTACAGAAATGGTTATCCACAGATTGAGTGGAGTGTGGTAGATGATTATGCCAATAATTACAAAATAACCGGTTTGACAGATTCTGATGGTCGACAGTTCCAGGCAGAACTGGAATGTGGAAATATGACGGATACGGTAGTACGTGTACGTGCGGTGATAGCTTTATCAGTAGATATTAAGATTACCAGAGAAATCGATATTACAATCCCTCCCCTGAAGACGGTTGTAAACGCGAAGGAACCGTATATTTACTCCAGTCAGTTTGTATTAAACCGTAATGGAAAAATTAATTGCGAGATTCGAAATTATAAAGGGGAAGTAAATTGGAGATTTGCAGATATTCCCAGTGAGCTGAATAATGATTTCAAGGTATGGAACGGAATACAAAAATCATATCAGGTCGGTTTTGAAGTCTATGACGGAGCATATGATAATGTTCATCAGGAAGCCTATCTGACAACAGAAAATACGGGAGAATCTACAGAGGTAAGAGCACTTAGCTATATTTCCTGGGATACCGAATATCGTCTGAAGCTTCAGGCATGGAGCCTGGATGATTCCACATTAGTGGCCGAAACGGTAATACTGGTGCCGGTAGTGGATATCTTATTTGCCAATGATCAGCATGTGATTACGGTGCTGAGACCTACCTGGACGAATCGTTATGATCTGCATGCGTATGGTTTTGAGTCTGGAAGAGAGAAAGGACATAGAGCAGCAAAACTCGCAGGATATTTCCAGGGAGAACTGCCGTTGGATTCCAACACGAAATTTGCAGAAATTGATAATATGCATCTCCCTTTTTCGCAGGTACAGTTTGATATTGGCGCACATGAAGAAAATGATTATTTAATTATGACCATTTATGATGAACGATATCCGGATCATAAGAGAAATCTTTTACTGGAAGTAGAGAAGAATCCGGAGTGGTGGGAATGGAAGGATAATAAATGACCATGAATTGGAAACGCAATTCAAAAAAGTACATAGCAGGAATCCTCACCATAGCTTTGGCCGTCGGAGCCGGTCAGAGTTATGGCTCTATGGAGGTCAGTGCGCAGGAAAGAACCCTTCCGGGTATTGAAAAACTGGTACAGGATACGGTAGCTTCTTCTGACGGTACTTTCCATATTCTGGAGATCGTTCCGGCGAAGGAAAATGCCACGATCGGCTATCTGGTAGGCGGCGAGGAGCCGGTATCTGAGGGCAGAAAGCTTTCCGAGATGCTGTCAGCCACAGAGCGCCAGACAGCTATGGACAGTCTGGATGCTGCAAAGTTTCCGACGACAGGTCCGGTTACTTTTTCTGCCTACAGCGAAAGCACCGGAGCTTCCAGAACCGAGGACGTAAGAGGACGCTTTGTATTCCGACAGGACGGATCCGGCAGATACAATTACCAACAGATCGATGCGGTCTATCGTGAGATTGCCAATGGGGAGACGGTAGCAGCAGGAGAACGTTATAACCGATACAGTGCATTGGAGGCCGCCGGAGACAGTAACCGGGATGCCAAAAGCGTGACTCCGGTATTTTCCCATAGATCTACCGGAGGAAGCAACGGACTGGAGACTACGATTATCAATGGTTCAGACAGCGCCAGGGGATATGCGCAGGGCTTATATGCAATTTCGGAGACGGATCTGGCCGCTATTGATAAAACGAGTTTTCAGGCAAAAGATTATGTGGACAGGACAATCTATCAGAAGATAGGTACGGGTGAGACTGCCGTTTATACCTATCTCGGACAGATTGTATACGGTACCGATGCGGCACTGCCAGATGGATTAAAGACTACGTCCAGGGGGGTATCCGGAAATGATGCAGGTACTGTTGTGCAGGCACGCACGACATCCGGAGGAGATGCGATAGCAGCCTATTCTGCCGGAGATATTACCCAGAATCTCTACATCCTGGATCATGCACAGCCGGATAGCGCACAGCTTTTGGCAAAATGGGATGATGTTTCGAAGGCATATACATTTGAGACCATAGCCAGTGCCTATCTTGTGGATTTCACAGCAAATGATAACGGCGACTATTATGTATCTGCAATGACAGTAAGTGACAAAAACGGTGATTACCGTCTGATCGATACCTATCGTAAGGATGAGGCCGGCAGCTACACTATGGTGACACCGGGTTCCCTTCAGGTTACTTACAAGGGGGAAGCGGGCTTTGACACCGCCAACAGCTATGATTTTGTAGGGGATGACAGAGAGGATGCTACGGAGACTATTGCCTATAACGGCGGTTTCTACAACAAAGAATGGTTCAAGAAAAATGTCCTGAATCTGTCCGGTACCAGTCGTTATGAGAGTGGTACAGCCACCGGAGACGATATCGATACACTGAAGATCGAAGTGACAACACTTACCCTGCAGGAACTGGCTGATCTGGCAGATGCTTCCATTACAGCGGAGGATTCTTATTGTGGAATTGATCTGGCAGATGTGGATCTGTTCTATTTTTCCGGTCAGGGAAATTACGGGGCAGAGCCGTCCAATATGATCTCTGCGGCAACCGTGATTGCAAAGCTGGCATTTGGCGTGGACGACAGCGGGATCAGAACCGCTGCAGCCAGAGTGCCGGTGATCATGGATTATAATTTTTATGCCAAGAACAGCACCCAGAGCAATGAAGTGTTGACGAAACTGGCATTGACTCTGCTGCAGGTGTCGGATGACAATGTGGCAACCGCAATCGCAGGTCAGGGAGATTCCTATTGGGAAAATGTAAGTGTCGATACGCTGAAAAGCGCGGCAGAGGGAAATATCAGATCCTATGCGTCTGCAATGCAGGCGGCAAATGCGGATACCCTGACGTTGGATACCTTGAAGGAATACCTGAACGAAAATGTATACCTGAACAACGACAGTTCCAAAGCTTATGCGGCAGAGGATTATCTGACGGATCTGAAGTCAGATACGACAAGAGCATGGATCTACACGGATGTCCTGAAAGAGATCCGCTACGAGAATTTTCTGATCACACAGGAAAATGCCACGGCGGTCACTTTGAATGAAGAGATCAGCAAAGCTTCCATCACCAGATATATTATGAACTGGTATCTGCACAGAAGCCAGGTAAAGGACAGCCTTGCGATATTGGATCTGGAGCCCTGTTATGATTTCGGAACTGGAGCTTTATCTGCAGATTCCGTGAAAGGATTTCTGGGGCAGAGCAGTTACGGTGGAAGGATTTCCATTACCCAGATGGCTTCCGCAGAGTTCATTGGCAAGATAGAGGATCTCAACGATCGATATGATATGATCTATGTGGGTGCCCGCACCGGAACCATGAATGTGAAAAACAATCAGACCGTTTACAATGACAGTTCCATGAATGGGCTGATCTATACGCATATCGGGGATCTGTATGATTATAAGGATGAATCGGATGATAACAAGAACCGTCTGAAGGATGATTCCCTGAGTCACACTTCCAATCAGTACCGTGGCCCGGGAAACGATATGAACTCCACCAGAGAAAAGGAGTTCGAGCAGTATATTTCCGCCGGGTATCCGGTAGTATTTGCGAATGCACTTCTGACGGGAATTGACGGTAAGGTGAGTGCCAATACGGCAACAGTGGACGAAAGTTCCTATTTTTACCAGTTGATACAGTTTGCCTTGTCCACGGATGAAAGCGGCAATTACAAATACTGGCAGGAGAATGTATTTGCGGAGAGTCAGCTAGTACCCGGAGCAGCAGAAAAGGCGGCGGATGACAGCAAAGAGGCGCTGGCTGCCGCAAAGGCGGCAAAGGAAGCAAGAGAAGAGAGACAGAGAAACTTTGGCAACCATCTGAATCTTTCCAAACTGCAGATCGAATGGGTGAAAAATCTTGGGGAAGATTATATTCCTACAGAGCTGCATTACAACGGGGACGGTATCAACGATGCGTTCCTGAAGATGACGGACGGTAAGTTCTATCTGCAGTATATTTTTGCTCTGTCCAATGATGCGGCTGCCTCCCAGGTGAGCACGACGTATGATTGCAAGCTGTATATTGATAAGAACTCCGACGGTCGCTTTTCCGGTTCCGATGTGATCGGGCAGACACTTTCCTCCACAGAGGAGCTTGCCGGACTGAATCTGTATGTCAGATCCGGGCAGGAATGGAAGGAAGTGGCGAAGAATGACGGTGGCCATTACGAGCTGCGCACCGGATATACCTATAAGGTAGTCAGAGTGCTGCCGGATGATTATCAGGGAGTATTGCCCTGGAAGATGATCTTCTTTGATAATTCTGATGCACTGGTGAGAACCGCAGTGTCCGGTTATACGGCAGTGGACAGAGGTTCCAGAGTGGATATTCAGGTATTGCAGCTGATGTCCGACAGAAAAGCATCTAATGACAAGACACTGTGGAATCTGGAAAGTGACAGTGATGTAAAGTCACTGTTAAGCGGTATCCGGGAATTTAATGTATCTATTGATTCCGTGAAGACTTCAACTTTTATCAACGGATTGATTTCAGACGATCAGTTGAAAAAGCTTAAGACCGATGAACAGAAGTCTGAGGCTTATTACAATGCGGCATACACCACTTTCCAGCAGTACGATATGCTGATCCTGGGATTCGGAGACAACTATCAGTTCGGAAGCAAGGATCAGAGCCTGAAGAACATGGCAGTATCCGAAGCAATCCGTGATTATATCGAAGATGGTAAGAGTGTCCTGTTCACCCATGACAGCAGTTCGTATATCAACAGTACGGCCGGAAGCGGTAAAAGCTGGTACTGGGGCTATGAGTTCAACAAGACCATGCGTGCGGCGGTAGGACTGGACCGATACGGTGCGCTTCGGGAATATTATGATGACCAGAGGAACAATTCCAGTTTATCCGATGCCCAGAGAAAGCGTTATGATGCTTATTACAATATTCTGGACACGCAGTACAATTACGATACGGCATGGAAGCCGGGAACGGACCGGAGCAGTGATCAGACGGTCGGAAATATCGAGGGTACGACCAAATATACGACAGTCCGTTATGTGCAGAATCGGATCAATGCGATCCTGCGGAAAGGAACGTCTTATACGAGCTTCTGTTTCCCGATTCGCAATTCTCTGTTTTATCAGGGTATGGATAAGACAACGAACTCTCAGGGGCAGATCACGGTGCTGGGAGATTACAAGGAATTCGGAGACGGTGCCGGTCCTGATATGATCGTTTCGCAGGTAAATCAAGGACAGATCACTAATTATCCTTATCAGATCACTACAGAAGAACAGCAGACTCTGACAGTGGCGGCAACACATTATCAGTGGCTGCAGCCGAACATGGAGCTGGATAAGGACGGAGACGGCAAGAATGATATTGTGGTATGGTATTGTCTGTCCGACCTGTCCGACAATGCCAAGACCAGAAAGTCGCAGACCGAGTGGAACAACGGATGGGGCAACGACAATGGCGTGAATCTGTATAATGTCAGCCCTAAAGATGTGGTAAATAATTATTATATTTACAGCATGGGTAATGTCACGTATTCCGGTGCGGGACATACGGAGCCCACGGGAATGGCGGAGAAGAAGCTGTTTGTGAACACCATGGTAGCGGCTTACAATGCAGGAACCAAGGCACCTTCCGTATTTTTCCGGGATGACAACGGCAACACCATTGACTCCGTATATATGATGTATGATGCTGCCAACAAGATGATCCTGGATCGAAGCAATAAGATTCAGGTGGATTTCAAGGCTACCGATTACAACATCCTGTCTTCAGCAACGGAGATCCGGGTAGAGTTCTTCAAGGAATCCACGGATGCGGATGCCATGGAGATCGCATATGGCAAGGACAAGCTGAAGGTGAAGCCTCTGACCGGGCTTACGGTAATGAATTCCGCAGGAACAGCAGTGGATGCACATGTGATCGCCGGTGGAGACAATCACTTTACGGAAGGTGGAAAGGACTATTATGTCACAGGTACGTCGTATTATTCTGTGACCAGTGACGGTGTATACACGCTGGCATTCCCTGCATCGGAGATGGGCCTGTTCTCCGGCAGCGGCAAGATGACGCTTAACGATCAGGATGCCGCCACCATCTATATCCGCGCTACGACCGTTTACGACAACGGATCCAAGCGAACCGAAGGTGCTGTTAAGAGCCTGACCGTCAGCGCGGCGGAACTGTTTGACCTGGATTAAAGAATTTGCGCTCAAAACAGAAAAGACAAATTGCACAAAGAGCAGGGCTGTGGAAAAGTACCAATTTCCGCAGCCTTGTTTTTGTGAGAGTTTTTGGGCGGGATTTTCTTGCAGAATCAATATATGTATGCTATAGTAATCACATCTTAAGAAAGTCTATATAGGCAATATTCTGAAAAAGTTTTAATGCGTAGATGCAGTCGATGGCGGATCGCCGCGAATTCATGGATTGACAGAACAATCGGACAGGGAGGAAACTATTGGAAACAAACGATATTGTGACGAAAAATTTTGAAAGCTATGCGGATGTGGCGGCGGACATAATTAATGTTCTGTTAAATGAAGGGAGAAGAAGGGTTAAAGATTATGAAATGTTGTCGGCGGCTACTGAGAGTCTTTACTTGGATAAAGAAAATGGATTGCGAAATCAATTGGAAGATGTAGCAAAGTACCATGTGGTAAATGGGGTGCCTAAGGTATTGTATTTATTTGCCAATCAGACAAAGGTGGATAAGGGCATGGTATTGCGCAAGGCCGGGTATGCAGGTGGAGAATACCGCAGACAATATGAAAAACAAAATCCGAGCCTATATCCTGTGATAGAAATAGTGTTATACTGGGGAAAGAGCAGGTGGAAAGGGGGATGCAGTTTGCACCGGTTATTTGATGAAGAAGGGGCGACTGCAGATATTATATGGAAGTATGTAGATGATGTACAACTTCATGTTTGGGAAATGCGTCATTTACCCAGAGAAATACGAGAGCTTTTTCAAAGTGATATGAGAATCATCGTGGATTATCTTGCAGAGGGAGATGGCTATCGGTCGGACCGGAAAGTGATTCATAAAGAAGCAACAGTTAAGATGCTACGGGTATTATCCGGAGATACAAATGTTGATGATACCGGAGATGCATTAAAAGAAATGGGAATCAAAGAGGAGGATGAGATCAGGGTGTGTGAATTATTTGATCAGTATACAAGAAAAGGGATTGCACAGGGAATTTCGCAGGGGATTTCTCAGGGAGTTGCGCAAGGGATTATTATAATGTGCAAGGATTTTAATACCAGTTATGAAGAAACTTTACAAAAGGTGAGACTGAAACTGAATATCTCAGAGCAGGAAGCTGAGAAAGAAATGAAACTTTATTGGTAAATATGGAATAGAAACTTGACTTTTTCTATGTACTATGATAAATATATACTATACCTACTGGAAC
>ERZ1027228.598-NODE-598-length-14494-cov-5.926518_pt1 | contig 14494 bp, 10 predicted proteins | sample MGYA00519266_ERZ1027228 | MGnify/ENA primary metagenome ERZ1027228 (study PRJEB26926, sample SAMN06164465) | human gut metagenome | biome: ENVO:00009003; feature: ENVO:2100002; material: ENVO:00002003 | host: Homo sapiens | place: USA | collected 2012 ...
GAGCCTTATCGTCGGCAGCGTCAGATGTGTATAAGAGACAGGTTCATACCCCAACCGCTTGCTTTGTTTGCAAAGTTATTGCTGATAGGAGCGTTGAACTGCCAGTCTACATTGAAATAGGTAAACGGAGTTACCTGTGCTTTTGCCGGCAGGGCAAAGGCTATGGCGATAGCGGCTACCGCCATCAGTCTGAGAGTAAAATATTTTATAGTTTTCATATTTCCTTTTTATTTTAAATGAATACTTGTTTCACTTACGTTTATTTTTTCAGATAAGGACTCTGAGTGAATGCTTGGTTGATGGCAGTAGTTGTACGGTTTACATTCAAACTGCCACTTCCGCCCAGCAACCCGCTGATGTATGCATTCCAGACAACAGTTAATTTCTCTTTTTGTCCTTCCGGAGCATTTTTTAAATTAATCATGTCGGCCAGCAATGAACCAGTGCTATAGCTGTAAGTGATAGGATAGGGATAGTACCATCCACCTCCCCAATTGCCGCCCCAGTATCCGGGATACCAATAACCGGGGTAATAGCCCCACCAAGGACCGTCATTGTAGTAGCCATGGAAATAGTAAGTACTTGCTACATAACTCACCTGTAGACCGAGGTCGGCGTCGTCTTTATCAACTGCGGTGTAGCCGGCAGCGTTCATCTTAGTCTTGAATGCATTGATGATGGTCTGTGCATTCTCGTCCTTCCAGTATTCAGGGTCTTTCTTGTCACCGATGATCAGGATGCTGTCAGGGATATAATAAGTACTGAAATCATTGAATTTAGTACTAGTGTCATGACTGGTGAATACCAGATACTCATTGTCCAATTTGTCCATGTCCGGGTCTTTCTCGCAAGATACCAAGGCAAAGACCGCCAGTAGGATAGGAATTAATTTTTTCATGTCAAGTTTTTGTTTAAGTTAATACTAATTGTTTTCGTCTAGTTTCTCTCATACAACGGCCAGCTTATGTTTTTGTTCACTAACAGTCTGTTCTTTAGTGAATTTTTTTGCTGCCGGGTTAATTAGAGTTTCTTTTTTAAAGTGTAATTTAGTTTAGAAACAGCTTTCTTGAAGTCCTTGCCAATCATTGTCAGTGCACTGTCACCCTCTGCCAAAAAGTTTGTCTTTTCGTGTCCCGGAGTAGCGGAAACTAATTGATAAACGATAGCGGTGCTGTCATTAGGAATTCCAATAATAGTTACAACTGTACCACTGTCGGTAAATGCCTGGTTACCATCTTTTGTTCCTAAATAAGTGGTCGTCAGATTGTACGTTCCCAGTGAGTCTTGGCCTGCCTCCTGAAGCGTCAGTTGATAGTTGATTCCTTCGGCATCGGCAGCTGGCAGAATACCTTCATAGCTATATGTTTGTAACTCACCCAGTGTGCTGTCGTTCACAGCGAAAATAGAGTCACTTTCACTTTCGGCTATTATTTCAGCACTTTTGTTTCCTTTAGAGCCACAGGAAACAATCATGGCAGCCAAAGCTGCTGCAATAAATACTTTTTTCATTGTTAAGTCAGGTTTTTAATGGTTATTTGGGTACATAACATCTGTTATGCCCGTTTTGTTTTTAATAAGTTCTCTTTTCAGAAAAAAACAAGACCATGTTTAAAATGCATTAAACATGGTCTTTAATAAATGGGGCGTTGTATCTGGATAAGTCAGACTACCGTAGCCGTATGCCGTTCATACTTCTTCGAATCAGTGAGTTATAGATAATTTTTCCTTTTGATACTTGTTCTTCTGCTTGTGGCAGGTCGGGCATACTTCCTGTCGTAATATAAGCTATGGTGTTCTTCAATAAATACTCTTGGGTGTCTCCCAGTGGGTAGAGAGGGGAGATGAGGTTACGTTCGCTCAATGTGAAATCGGGGGTGATGCCATTTACATAGTTGGCTTGTCCTGCCGAGTTGAGAACGTATGCCACTACCGGCCATAAAATAAAGTTGTAACGCTCATCTTGGTATGGTTCCATGGCTACATTTTTGCCAACAGTCGTTTCACCTATTACCACTACATTTTCTGTGCCTATATATGGACGGAGACAATTTATGACAGCTTCTGAAGCCGATGCAGTAAATTTGCTTGTTAGTACATAAAGCTTGCTTAAATTCAAGTTTTCAGAAGCAAGTCCTGTGTTGAGGGGGAAATCAACTTTTTGCGGGTCACTGATATTATTATACAAAGTTGTGCAAAATACTTTCCCTAGATCTACTGCGGGTGCCAGATAACTTCCTAAATCTGTGGCACAACTCAGATAACCACCGGGATTGTATCGTAAGTCCAGAATAAAAGCATCGGGTGACTGCCCTTTGAACCGGGCGAATATCTGTTTCATTTGTTCCCTGTATTCTGTATCTGTTGCCTGGTTATTGGGGCCTGTACTGAATTCATTGTAGACCATATAGGCTATTTTTCTTCCGGATACTTCATATATGGTATCTATATAGAACGGATTCAATTCTACGGGTCGTGATGCTGCTACTTTGACTGTATCTGTTGCAATCCAGCTGGAATTACCTTCCTCATCAAAAACCAAGCTTTCTCTGGCGAAAGTTGTATTGCCACCTTCCATCAGATATCCGTAATTATTGTTGGTTAGCTCTTCTTTGCCAATGGCTGATATCCAGTTCCCTCGTTCCAATCCGGCTTCTGAGGCTGGTGAATTGGGCAGTACGAATAAAATACGGGCAAATACGTGTGATGAGATTCCGGTGGGATCGGTCATTAATTCAAAATCAAATCCGTAAGTAGAAGTACGTTGCAGGTAGGAACGTGTCGCATCGGAAGCGTCCTTTATTTCTATATACGAATACGGGTCTCCTTTTCCGTTTTGTGCCTTGGTATAAACCAATTTTTGCAGGAAGTTTTCCGGTTCGGCAAAATAGTCCGTTTCCTTTATTGCCGGAATACTGTCATACCACAAATAATGCTCTTTCATTATTTGCTCTATCCATAAATTCTCTCCAACTAATGCATAGTATTCCCCACTGCGGTCTTCGCCACATGAAGCCATTATAAATAAAGTGGTTAGAAGAAAAAAAGTGCTCCGTATATGCTTCATAATCTAATTCCTTTTTCGATCTGCAAAGCTAGGGATTTTATTTTAAAATAGGGATAAGGTTTGGAATAAATAATCCAAAAAACCTTTATATAAAAAAGAGATCCGCCGGTTAGGTCAAGCAGACTTCACGGCGGACGTTCTTAATTTTTTAGTTCTTTTCAGATTTCCATTTGTCAGCATATTCATTCAGAATTCTGCGGATACTGAGTCCGATTTTGATATAATCTTTCTCGTTCAGGTTAGCAAGTGATACACGTACACTCCATTCGGGTCCGTCGAATCCGCCACCATTCAATACGACCAGTCCTGTTTCATTGGCAAGACGGAATACTACGTCCAATGGATTATAAGTTGTCTGCAGATGTTGTACGAATTCATCTCCGTAAAATTTCTTGGCCCATACCAGCATGTCTATCTCTGAATAATAACCAGCCCTTAGTGGATCGTCGGGGAGAATGAACCCTGTGTTGTCCCATAATGCTTTCAGACGGGTATGGATTAAATTAAGCATGGCATGACGATACGTGTTTTCTTTGTCCAGCAATGAAAAAGAAGCAAAGAGTGACATCTGCATTTGTTGTGGCAAGGACAGTCCTGCTGTATGGTTCAAGGCTACTTGACGGCTATCTGCTACCATACGGTCAATGAATTTAATGTTTTCTACTTGCATGCTCAAGCTGCCATAGCGTTTGGCTAGTTCGCTTTTTCGTTTGCGGGGCAGATTAGCAATCATTCTGTCGAATACATTTTTCTCATGTAAGGCAATTACAGCAAGGCGCCAACCGGTCGCTCCAAAATATTTGGAGAAAGAGTAGACACAAATTGTGTTCTGTGGCAAATCAGCCATCAGGCTGCGGAATCCAGGGACAAAAGTACCATATACATCATCTGTTATAATCATCAGATTGGGATTCCAGCGTGTTACTACGTCTTTCAGGGCATCTACACATTCTTTGCTTAACTGATAACTGGGTGGATTACTTGGATTGACAATAAACAAGGCTTTGTATTTCGTGTCTCGCAGTTTATTGATATCTTCCACTTTGTATTGCCAGGTATGAAGCCCTTCTTCATTTAGAGTATTTGCAGGAATATTGAGCACATCATAATCGTAACGTGTCAATTCGGGTATCTCAATATAGGGTGTAAAGATAGGAACCATCAATGCTACACTATCTCCTTTGTGTAGCAGGAAATTTTCTTCCAGCGAGTCAAATACATAGCACATCCCTGCTGTTCCGCCTTCGGTGGCGAATAAATCGAATTTGCCTTGCGGGGGTTGCCCGTTGCACATTTCCTGATTCAGGTAATCCTGTACTAAAATTTCTGTATATTTCAAGATGCGGTCAGGCATGGGGTATTGGTCGCCTACAATACTTTCGGTCCATTCGTGTACTAGCTCGTCCGGATCGGCTGCATGTTCCATCAGCATATAATTATAGGTACGTTTCAATAGATCTGTCCCCGCATTTCCTTCATGCTTTTTCAGGTATTCCTCAAAACGTTGGGCTATGCCTGTTTTTTGAGGAATACCGGCAATGCCTTCGGGCATGTTCATGACCCGGCGACACTCTTCAATGCCAAAACCGCCCAAGGCAAAGAATGCTTCACGAGCCTCCGTTGCAATCCAGTTGGGATTACCTCTGCCTGCATTCAGCATGACGTGTGCCATTTTCTTCACACTTTCATCTGCCATTTCAATCAAACGGTTTTTTAATTCGAAAGGGCTGATCTTTTCCAAATTCTTGTCCATTCGGGCAACGCTGCTTTTATTACTTAAATATTCCATAATGTATGAGTTTAGTTTTTTTAGTTGATTAATAATACAATGATTACTCCCCAGATGATGAGTAGTGTATTTCCTACGGCGTAGGTCACGGTGTATCCTAAAGAAGGCGTTTCGCTGCCTACTGCTTCTTGTATGGCACCCAATGCAGCAGTGGTAGTACGGGCTCCTGCCGTGCATCCCAAAGAGAGGGCGGGATGGAACTTGAATACATATCTGGCTAGAATCAGCCCTAATAATAAAGGCAAGGAAGTAGCCAACGCACCTATGATAAATAACATAGGACCTACTTCTTTTAGTCCCTGTACAAAGCTGGGTCCTGCAGAAATGCCGACTACGGCGATGAACATATTCAAGCCTACATTATTCAGCACCCATAAAGAGGATTCCGGTATTTGTCCGAAGGTAGGGCGTTTGCTGCGCCACCAGCCAAATACTAATCCGGTTATCAGGGCCCCTCCACTAGTGCTCAGGCTAATAGGTACTCCGCCGATATGGATTGCAAGTGCCCCGATGATACCTCCTAGTAAAATGCCGAGTCCTACAAATGTCATATCTGTGGCATTGGTGGGGCGGTCTATATATCCTAGTTCTTTTGCAGCAGATTCCACCTCTTTTTTCAGACCGACCAATTCCAGAGTATCTCCACAGTCGATAGTGGTTTGTGCGAAAACAGGGATATCAATACCTGCCCGTTTGATACGGCGTATACTGACTCCATGCATAAAGCTTTGACGGCGTATGAAGTCCAATTTTTGGTTGAAATATGGCTTTTTGTGTATCATGACAGGGAGTACTTCCACAGGGAAATCAAGCAGTTGGGGATCGACGATTTCTTCTCCAATCCAGTCTTCCTCACCAATGGCGAATTCTCTTCTTCCGCTCAGTACCACTTCGTCTCCTTTTTGTAATAATTGTCCGGGAATAATATCATTGACAATGGAAGATCCATGTCGCATTCTTTCAACAAACAATCTTTTCCCTTGTGAAATAAAATAGGATTCTAGCTGGTCAACGGTCTTGCCGTTGCCAAACCAATCGTTCTCTATGCGGTAAGCGCGAAAAACTACCGGACGGCGTGCTTGTTCAAATCCGGGCTCGTCTGCTTCGCTGGTACCCATTCGGGTTTCTAGCTCTTTGCAGGCGGCTTTCACTTTTTCTAATCCTCCCAACATTTTAGGACCTAAAGAAGAGAGGACCCAGGCAGAGCCTGCCGTACCGAAAATGTAAGTTACAGCGTATGCCACGGGAATGATATTAATCATATCACTTTTTTGGGAAGAGGCTATGTTGAGTCCGTTTATGGTATCTTCCGCTACCCCTATGACGGCAGAGATAGTTTGTGCTCCGGCCAGTAACCCGGCTGTTTCACCGGCATTATATCCCATTAAGGTAGCTAATAACCAAGTGATAACCAAACAACCTACGCACATGAGTACGGCGAATCCTACTTGAGGTAAACCATCTTTTTTCAGTCCGCGAAAGAATTGTGGTCCCACTTTGTATCCGATGGCAAAAAGGAATAAAAGAAAAAACACGGATTTCACCGGTTCTTCTATTGTAATGTTAAGCTGTCCCACTAATACCCCTACTAGCAATACACTGGTGACGATTCCCAAACTGAATTGTTTTATTCTCATTTTTCCAATCCAGAAGCCTGCGGCGATTGTCAGAAAAATCGCCAGTTCTGAATGTTGTCTCAAAAGATGTATAATCCATTCCATATTTCACTTCTTATTATAATTGCTGTTTAAAAACAGCGTGAGGGTAAAGAAGTTGAGTTAAAAAGCTCCAAATTGTGCTTAGTTCTAATATTTTTTATTTTATTTGCATAGAGATGATGCTTGACTTATGAAAATGAAGTTGTTTGTAAAATATATTTCTTTATTAATTCTCTTGTTTGTTGTTGGAGGATGTAAAGAAAAAATGGCTGACATGTATGTGACTAAGGTCACCGATTTGACAGGAGAGGAAGAACAAGTTTTGAAATTGGAATATGATCGTGATGGTAAAATTATAAAGTATGGAGATACCCCGGTAAGGTATGAGGGCGACCAAATCACAATCGGACAGATGGATTGTTTGAATACCGGCAATAAGCTTTGCAATGTTACGTTTCAAATAGGAAAAGGCAAGGCGAGGGAAAGTAGGGCCCGTTGTATATTGAAGGTAGAAGAGGAGGTTTATGAAGTTGATAAACAGACTGTCTATGATTATAAAGGAGATACTATTTTTATCAATTCTGATTATCGTGCTACTTCCGATTATCGTTTCTTGAGAAAAGTGCAAGGAAAATATGTTTTTGATCAATTGGGACGGTTGAAGGAAGTAATGACTGTTTTTACTGAAGCAAATGATAGTGTGTCTAGTTGTCATACTTATTATAATTATGATAATAACATTAACTATCAGGCGAATTTGAATTTACAGGCTTATGTGATTGATTATGATGGGGTGGATAGTTTCTTCTATTTTTTATTGAATCTTGGGCAGTTGAGGAATAGAACAGCCTTACCTAATGATATCGGATATTGTATGAATCATGGTTTAAGCACTTATAATGTGCATGCCAATTATCGTCTGGATGATGAGAATCCGGTCAGGATAGAAGTTTTATATAATTATACCAAACTTCTATCCCGAATAGATTTATCTTATAATCCTTTAAATTAATTCATCGGGAAGTATAAACAAGTCTACTTCATTGGCGCCTTGCTTTATCAAGTCTTTCTTATCTATTTGGTAAAGACGGATAAACTCATCATGACTGTCGCATAGTTCCTGGGCTTTGCGATAATATTCTATTGATTTTTCTGTTTCATTCAGGATATAATACACATGTCCTGCATTCATCCAGTCTTCCATAATGGGCTTGGACTCGGACATCAGCAAGTCGTAATATTTCTTGGCTTGTTGATGATTGCCGGTAATGAAGGAACACCATCCTATGGCGCGTCGGGCATTCTGTGGTTTTTTATCCAGATATTCCACTTTAAAAAAATAAGCCAGTGCTTCATCGTATCGTTCCAGTGCCATTAAGCATTGTCCTATTTGTAGCGTCAGATTCAGATTGTCAGGCTGTACTTGTTCCACCTTATTATAATATTCCAAAGCTTGTTGGTAGTTTCCTTCTTTTCTATAACATTGTGCCAAATGGCGGTTATTCCATGCGTTATCAGGGATCAGCAGATCTGATTGCAGGTAATAATCTATCGCTTTTTTATAGGAACCGATTTTCTGATAAATGAAACCTGCTTTCTGCCATAATTCAGCATTTTTACGATTGTATAATTCAATTGATTTATCATAGAGAATCCCGGCTTCTGTCAGGTCGTCGTGTGTGAATAGGTAATCTGCCAGCTTGTTGATATAATCTTTGTGCAACAAGGCTTGAGACAATGTTTCTTTATTCCATAAGTCTAGAGTGTCCTCAAAAATGTCATGTATTTCATGTCTTCTTGACCATAATTTGAAGAAACGGTAGAGGTCATGAATATATTGCCGGCTCACGAATTCAGCGCGAGCTTTTGATTGTGACATTTCTTTTAAACGTTCTTTCAGTTCTTCAGAAGCCTCATGTTGTCCGTTCAATTGTTGCTGCATGAGATTTCTTTGGCTTTCCGGCATTTGTAACATGGTAAAACAAAAAGAGTATTTGTCGGAATTGCAGAATACATCCGAGTTCATCAAAATGTTGAGCAGAGAGATTTTTTGTTCGTCATTTCCGAGAGATAATTTGGCGATATCCTGATATTGGGGGTCAAAAGGATAGAACCAGTGAGAAATTTTGCGGAAAAACGGGAATTGTTTCAGCTGTGAAAAGGTACTCATATACACATCCGCCCCGGACATTTGCAGTTCACCTAATTCGCGCAATTTATCGGTAATGCCTGAACGGTCAATCCATTCTTCCCATTCCGGATTATGATCTTCAGCATCTTCATCCAGTCCTTCCAAATTAAGTTTGGGATTTTTCATCATTTCGGGAATGATTTCTTCACGCATTTTCTTGTCTATCTTTCGGGTTTCACGGGAAGATTGCAATAATTGAATCTGGATATGATGCAGGTTTTTGATGAACTCGGTATTTTCATTCAGTTCATTTATGCGCGACACGGCTTCAGGGTATTGAAGGATACGCTTTTCATAATAGTAGCATGTTAGTGCGATCCCTGCAATAGCCCGCTGATTCAGCATGGTATCCTGATGGGTATAGGCGTTCAATAGAAACATGAACTTGCGGATGTCGAATATTTGCAGCAGGCTCATGGTGACGGCGCTGACCATTATGGAAAGGTCGTTGACTTGGATCAATAGTGAGTTGAACAAAATTTGCGCTTCAGCATATTCCGATTCACTCCACCGGGTGGATACCCATATTTTTTCAAATAATTCGTCTACGGCTGTTTCGTGACGTTTTCTCATGGCATCCATTTCTTCATTTCTTTTGGCCTCGGTGGTATATATCAATGGGGCTGTAGCCATATCTTCTGTATATGCCTCCAATTGCATTTGTAATTCGGCATAGCTGTGGGGAGGGCTTTGGACAAAAGTGCGCATTGTGTCATAATAGGCTCCATAATTTTGTGTTGCCTGTACGGCTATATGGATACGGTCGGTCAGTTCGTATGCCGTGCGCAACATTTTATGGTATATTTCTACCTTATTGGGATCTTTCATCCCTTTTGAAGTATATTGCAGCATCAGGTCGTATGACGTTTGCAGGGCTTCTAGCTCATTCTTTAATTGCCAGTCGGAAGTATGTGTGGCATATCCTGTCATTTGGAATAATGCTTCTTTTAACCGATATTGGTCTAATAGTTTTATGATTTCTTCGCGCATATTTTAAAGTTCTATTTGTATGTCTTTTATAAACAAATGCCGGCAGACTTCGGTTCTCGATTTATTTCAACCAAGTTGCCCGTTTCCATATATATTCCATCGGACCGTGAGAGTGATGATTCATCCACCAGCGGCAGAAAGAGAATTGCAAGATGAAGAAAACTATTCCTGCCAGGCAGCTGGCTGTGATACCAAACTGATTGTGCAATGCAAATCCCCAGTTGTAGTATAACATAGAACCTACTATACTTTGAGTGATATAATTGGTAAGGCTCATCTTTCCGTATGGCGTTATTTTCATTAATCCGTCGTGTAAGTTTGTCTTGTAAAAAGCGAAGACGACACCGGATACCAGAATCAGCATAAATGCAAAATTGGAAAGTGAGGTGATGATTAGTGAAAGAGGGGTCAGAATGGATTTATTTGTGATAAAGTCTGGTAGCATATTGCCCAACCCATATAAAGGGAAAAATGAGACGAGTGAGCCTGCAAGTACCTTGTTCCATACCTTCAAGTGCTCTTTCAAAAAAAGTCCCTTGCGCCCTATCAGCATACCGAGCAGGAAGAGGGCGGCTGTTTGGAATACCCGTCCGTGATCCCAGGCCCAGGCAAGGCTTGCCAACTGTCCTTCCCATAAATTGACACGGATGGTTTCCAGAAAATTACCATTGCTTTGCACTGCAAAAGTTGCATTCCAGAAGCTGCGGGTGGGGATGGCCGGAGTAACAAATTCCGGATCGAAGCAGGCACGTATTACATAATAAAGCGGCAATGGCTGGATTAATAGCAGACATGCCAATGCAAATATCCATTTGTCTTTCAGCCGGCAAGTCAGTGGCAGGATGAAACCTACTAAAGAATAAAGGACCAGCACTTCCGCTGTGAAAAAACTGGCATTGATATTACCTATCAGGAAAAGAAGAATTAACCGCCAACAAAAACGTAGACGGAAATCATTGCCCCGTAGGCGTTGGTTGTCATCTTGAATAAAAAAGCTAAAACCGAAAAGTAAAGCGAATATGGCGTATGCTTTTCCGCCGAACATGAAGAATAACCCGTTCCAAATGGCTTTGTCCGAGAAGTTCAGCCACGCACTTTGTCCGGCTGTATCGGGAAATGAGTAGAAATTAAAATGTTCGATAGAGTGCAGGATGATGATTCCCATCACTGCCAGTCCGCGTAGCACATCAGCTACATCTACACGTGCGTGTCCTTTCAATTTTGTGTTTATTGCTTTTGTTTCCATGGGGTTATATATTAGCGTACAAAAATAGGAAAATCTTGAATAGTTGGCAAAAAAAGGAGGAAGTAATCAGATATTTCTTTAATTTTGTCCCCATCTTAAAAAAAGATATGGATATTTCGGAATTGCAACGTATTTATGCTGGTCATCCTAACACTAAGGGACTGGCTGCGTTATTGGAAGATTCCTCAGTGAGGACTATTTTCCTGGGAGGATTATATGCTTCTGCGGCAGCTTTATTTGTTTCCTCCTTTCTTAGAGAGAATAAACAGACATTTGTATTTGTACTGGGTGACTTGGAGGAAGCGGGTTACTTTTATCATGACCTGACACAGGTGAACGGTGATGAGCATATTTTGTTCTTTCCATCCTCGTATCGTCGGGCTGTTAAATATGGGCAGAAAGATGCAGCCAATGAGATCCTGCGTACGGAAGTGTTGAGCCGTTTACAGAAAGGCGATCCGCTATGTGTGGTGACTTATCCTGAAGCGTTGGCGGAGAAAGTGGTATCACAAAAGGTACTGATGGACAAGACGTTAAAACTTGGTGTGGGTGAGCATGTGGACACAGAGTTTATCACGGAAGTGCTGTCCGGTTACGGATTCGAGCATGTAGATTATGTTTATGAACCGGGGCAATATGCTGTACGCGGTAGTATTATTGACGTCTTCTCTTTTGCTTCCGAGTATCCTTACCGTATTGACTTTTTTGGTGACGAGGTAGACAGCATCCGTACTTTTGAAGTGGAAAACCAGCTTTCGAAAGAGAAGAAACAGAGCATTGCCATCGTGCCCGAGCTGACGAATGCCGCCGACAAGAGCGGGGTGTCTTTCTTTGAATTCATTCCTCGGGAAACAGTTCTGGCAATGAAAGATTTTCTTTGGGTACGTGAAAGAATACAGGTAGTACGGGAGGAGGCACTCTCTCCTCAGGCGCTTGCCGCATACGAGGGAGAGAAGACGGAACTGATGAATTTGGAACTGAAGCTGATAGACGGGGCGGAATTTACAGTACGGGCTTTGGAATTCAAACGGATTGAATTTGGTAACAAACCTACAGGAACTCCACAGGCTACGTTGGCTTTCGATACGACAGTCCAGCCTATTTTTCATAAGAATTTTGATTTGGTAAGCACTTCATTCACTGATTATCAGAAACGAGGTTACACCTTATATATATGTACCGATAGTGAGAAGCAGGCAAAGCGTCTGAAAGATATCTTTGAGGAGCGTGGTGATCATATCACGTTCATTCCGGTCAACAAGACTTTACATGAGGGCTTTACAGATAATGTATTGAAAAGCTGCTTTTTTACAGACCATCAGATTTTTGACCGTTTCCATAAATACAATCTTCGTAGCGACAAGGCGCGTAGCGGTAAGGTGGCGTTGACCTTAAAAGAGTTGAGCCAGTTTGAGCCGGGTGACTTTGTGGTACATATAGATCATGGGGTAGGTCGTTTTGGCGGTTTGGTACGCATTCCGAATGGAAATACCACTCAGGAAGTGATTAAACTTACTTATCAGAATGAGGATGTGGTATTTGTTTCCATTCATTCCCTGCATAAAATATCCAAGTATAAAGGGAAGGAGGGAGAAACTCCCCGCCTGAACAAATTGGGAACCGGTGCGTGGGAAAAAATGAAAGAGCGTACCAAGAGTAAAATCAAAGATATAGCTCGTGATCTGATCAAACTGTATTCGCAACGTAAACAGGAAAAAGGATTTTCGTATAGTCCCGACAGTTTTATGCAACATGAATTAGAGGCAAGCTTTATCTATGAGGATACCCCCGATCAGTTGAAGGCGACCCAAGATGCCAAAGCCGATATGGAGAGCGATCGCCCTATGGACCGTTTAGTGTGTGGTGATGTGGGATTCGGAAAGACCGAAGTAGCGATTCGTGCCGCTTTCAAAGCTGTGACAGATAACAAACAGGTGGCTGTGCTGGTTCCCACTACGGTTTTAGCTTATCAGCACTTTCAGACTTTTAGCGAACGGTTGAAAGATTTTCCATGTAAGGTGGATTATTTGAGCCGCGCCCGCAGTACGAAAGATGTTTCCAGAATAGTGAAAGAACTGGCGGATGGAAAAATAAATATTTTGATCGGTACACATAAAATCATCGGTAAAAGCGTTAAGTTCAAAGATTTAGGATTGCTGATCATTGATGAGGAACAGAAGTTCGGAGTAAGTGTGAAAGAGAAGTTGCGTCAGATGAAAGTGAATGTGGATACACTTACTATGACCGCTACCCCCATCCCCCGTACTTTGCAGTTCTCGTTAATGGGCGCCCGTGATCTTTCTGTTATTCAGACTCCGCCTCCCAACCGTTATCCCATTCAGACAGAGGTGCATACCTTTAATGAAGATATCATAACGGAAGCGATCAATTTTGAAATGAGCCGTAACGGACAGGTATTCTTTGTCAATAACCGCATACAGAATCTGGTAGAATTGGAAGCCATGATCAAGCGGAATATACCCGATTGCCGTGTCTGCATAGGTCATGGACAGATGGAGCCCGAAAAGCTGGAAAAGATTATTTTCGACTTTGTGAACTATGATTATGATGTGCTGCTGGCAACCACCATTATCGAGAGTGGCATTGACATACCGAATGCCAATACGATTATCATCAACCAGGCGCAGAATTTTGGCTTGAGTGATTTGCACCAGATGCGTGGACGTGTGGGAAGAAGCAATAAAAAAGCATTCTGTTATTTGTTGGCGCCTCCGTTGACTTCACTGACTCCTGAGGCAAAGCGTCGTCTTCAAGCCATTGAAAATTTCAGTGATCTGGGCAGCGGTATTCATATAGCCATGCAGGATTTGGATATCCGTGGAGCAGGAAATATGCTGGGGGCGGAGCAGAGTGGTTTCATTGCCGATTTGGGCTATGAAACTTATCAGAAGATATTGGCTGAAGCGGTGAAGGAATTGAAAGAGGATGAGTTTGCCGATCTTTACGCAGAGGAGTTGCAGGCAGCGGGAGAAGAGAAAATCAGTGGCGAGAACTTTGTGGATGAATGTCAGGTGGAAAGTGATTTGGAATTGCTTTTCCCTAATGAGTATATCCCCAGCAGCAGCGAACGTATGTTGCTTTATCGTGAACTGGACGGATTGGAATTGGATAAGGACCTGCTCGCTTTCAAGGCACGGTTGGAGGACCGTTTCGGAAAGGTTCCTCCCGAAGGGCTGGAACTTCTGCGTATCGTACCTTTGCGCAGATTGGCTAAACGGTTGGGGGTGGAAAAAGTATTCTTGAAAGCCGGACGAATGACTTTGTTCTTTATCAGTAATCAGGAAAGTCCTTATTATCAAAGTGCGGCTTTTGGCAAGGTGATTGATTACATGAGCAAGAATCCGCGTTACTGCAATTTGCGTGAGCAGAACGGCAAGCGTAGTATGGTAGTCAAGAATGTGGAAACGGTAGAGACTGCGGTAGGTATTCTGCAGGAGATAGTGAGTTTGTGATAAAAGATGTCTGTATTGGCGGAAACCGGCATTGCCGTAGAGCTGTCTCTTATACACATCTGACGCTGCCGACGATAAGGCTC
>ERZ1027228.608-NODE-608-length-14384-cov-11.399330_pt1 | contig 14384 bp, 15 predicted proteins | sample MGYA00519266_ERZ1027228 | MGnify/ENA primary metagenome ERZ1027228 (study PRJEB26926, sample SAMN06164465) | human gut metagenome | biome: ENVO:00009003; feature: ENVO:2100002; material: ENVO:00002003 | host: Homo sapiens | place: USA | collected 2012 ...
TGGCCCTCTGATTAAAAGTCAGATGCTCTACCGGCTGAGCTACGAGCGCATATTCATGCAATAAAACATATTGCCGAATTATATTACCACACCCGGGCAAAAAAAGCAAGAGTAAAGTGCAAAAAAGCGCAATTCTTTTTCCGCGGGCAGGACATGCCGGGCTGTGGGCCGGTGCTGGCCGGAACTTCCTCTTTACAAACCGGACAAGAACCAGTACAATCAAATCAATCAAAACTTACACCCAACCGCGCTGGGCCGGGCGGCCCAGCGCTTTTACAGGAGGTCTTCCGCAATGAAAATTTCTCGTCGGTCTGTACTTCGGTTTTCGGGGATGGCGGCAGCGCTGCTGGCCCTGACGGGCTGCTCCGGGGCGGGCAGCGCCGCGCTGGGCGGCGGCGTGTCCGGGTGGATCAAAAAGCTGGTGGACGGCAACGCACCGGCCGCCAGTGAGGCTGGCTCTGCGGCGGCTTCCAGTGAAGCGGCTGCATCGTCCGTGGCCGGGGCCGCGTCGTCCGAGGCAGCCGCCGCGCTGCCGGTTTATGACGCTGATGTGCTGACCGGACAGGCCCACCGCACCAATGGCCGCATCGTGGGCGTGATGGTCAACAACATCTCCAACTCGGAGCGGCAGAATGCCCGCCCGCAGCGGGGCATCGGCTCGGCAGACATCCTGATTGAGAGCAAGGTAGAGGGCGGTATCACCCGCCTGTGCGCGCTGTTCCATGATGCCAATGACATCCCGGAGGTGGGCCCGCTCCGCTCCGGCCGCGACCAGTTCCTGCAGCTGCTCATGCCCTGGCAGGCACTCTATTACCACGACGGCGAGAGCATCTTCTGCACCCAGTTTGTCCATGTATATCAATATTCTGGCCTGAACATCGGCGGCAAGAATTACTTCAACACGCCCGTCCACCCCCATGTGGCCCACCGGGACAGCCGGGGCCGCAACGTGGCCTACGAGCACACCGAGTTCACCTCCGGCAAGGAGATCCGGCAGGCCGCTTCCAACGCGGGCATCAGCCTGCAATATCCTTACGAAAGCACGTTCTTCCGCTTTGCAGATTACCGCACCGACGAGGTCAACAAGCTGAGCGGCACTCCCTCGGCCAAGAAGATCCACATCACCCACTCGGACAGCTACCGCTCGGAGCTGGTCTACGGCAGCCTCAGCAAGACCTACTCGCTCTCCATGTACGACCCCTCCAAAAAGGCCTATGGCAACACCATTGACGAGCTGACGGGCAAGCAGCTGGCCTTTGACAATGTGGTGGTCTGTTTTGCCAACATTGCCGCCTATGCGGGTGACTCCCACGACGTGCAGGAGGTCCAGTACGTTCAGGGCGGGCAGGCTTATCTGTTTACCCACGGCGGCGTCCAGACCGGCCGCTGGGAGAAGCCGCATCCCACCCATCCGCTCAAGCTCTACACCGACAGCGGCGAGGAAATGACCCTCAACCGCGGCAAGACCTACCTCGCTCTGGTGGACGATGATGAGTGGAGTCGCTTCAGCTATCAGTAAGGGCAGTCATGCCTGCAACCGTAAGGAGACGCGAATGAAACGCATTGGAACCGCGCTCCGGGCCGCTGTCAGCCTCGGGCTCTGTGCCGCCCTGCTGGCAGGCTGTTCGCTCCTGCCATCCGATCCCGCCCCGGAGCAGCCTGTTCCCACCGACCCGCTCACCGGGCAGGAGCGGCTCTGGCCGGGCCAGCGCCCCGTGGCGGTGAGCATTGAGAACGCCTCGGACAGCACCACCCAGTGGGGGCTTTCCGCCGCTTCCGTGGTGCTGGAAGCCCGCACCGAGCTGCAGGGCAGCACCCGGCTCTGTCTGGTCTATCCCTCTGTGAATGCTGTGCCTCAGGTGGGCCCGGTGGCCGCCGGCGAAGACTTATGCTGGCGGCTTCTGGTAGGCCAGCAGGTGATCCCCGTCCAGCGCGGCGGCGGGCAGTTCGACCAGAATTATCTTGATTATTATTCTCTGCGGCCTGTCGATGCACTGGAAGCAGGCCGCAACGCCTTTTCCTGCCCGGCAGGGTGGAGCAACGCGCCCCTCTGGTACACCAGCGGCAGCGCCCTTTCCAGCGCGCTGGAAACGCTGAACATCTCCTCCACGCTGACCGAATCCCGGGTGACGACGGCCGCTTCCGCGGCGGCGGACAGCGCCTCCGGGGAGGACACGCCTCTGACCATCCCGGCCCTGCTGCCCCAGAGCATGGAAAATAAAGTCCCGGATGCCACGGCCCCCGATGCCGTCAATGTCCGGCTCCAGTTCGACGAACAGAACGCCACGGGCTTTGCCTACGACGCCGAGAGCGCCACCTACAAAATGCTCCACGCCGACGGCACCCCGCAGCTGGACGCCAACAGCGGCCAGCAGGCAGCCTTTGACAACCTGCTCGTCCTGTTCAGCGCTTCCGCCCTGCGGGATGACGAGCAGACGTTCGACTATGATCTTTCCATGGGCGGCGGCGTCTGGCTCAACGGCGGGCACCTGTGGTACATCACCTGGACGCAGGGCACCGACACCACGTTCCAGTTTTACGATGCCGACGGTGAGCTGCTGACCCTGAACGCCGGGCGGAGCTACCTGGCCCTCGTTTCCAGCGTGACCGGGCAGGAGCTGACCGTGACCAATTCCGCCGGAGAAAATCTGATCCAATAATCTCAAACATGCAAAAATGCCTCCGCGCCGGTCTGACGCGGAGGCATTTTTTTCTCAGAATCTTTACAGGTCCACCACGCTGCCCACTTCGGCAGGGGAAGCGGGCACAGGGCCCAGCTGGACTTCATCGGCACCGCGGCGCACCACGAACGTCATGGGCTGGCCGGCCGCAAAGGCAGGCTGATAGGTCAGCTCCAGCGTCTCCCAATTTTCCGGCACCTCACAGAAGCAGTGGAGCATGGCTCCGCGGCCTGCGGAGAGGTTCAGCGTGAACGCCGAGGCATCCGCCGCATTCTCACCGTAGAGGGGCGCCGCAAAGCTGCCGCAGCGGACAGGCTTGCCGTCGCACCGGGCGGTGAGGCCCACGCCCAGGGTATAGAGCTCGTCGGTGGTGGCGACCTCCCGGCTGAGCAGGTAGCTGGCCCCCACGGCCAGCGTTTTTGCAGAGAGATTTTCCACCGAGAGATAGATCAGCGCACCGCCCAGACCCGGGGCCGGGGCATAGCCCAGCAGCTCAACGGCAGCTTTGCCGTCCAGCAGGGCAGGTTCGCCCTGATAGCAGGGCGCAAGCGCGGCCGCCGAAACGCCCGTGAGCAGGGCAGCAGCCAGACTGACCGCACCCGACCCGGCGCATTTCAGGAACGAACGACGCGACAAAGATTGAGACATCGGGGGATTCCTCCTTGCAAGGGAAAAGTTTCACTTTATACAATAGTAAATTCCGGGCACCCTGTCAAGGCCTTTGCCCGGAATTTCCCGTTCTTTGCCGCAAAAATGCCGTCGGGCAGCAGTTTTGTGCCCGGCGGCAAAGATTTTGCAGACTGATGATCCCACGTTATTCAAACGCTTCGTTTTCCTCGGTCTCGGCCTGGCCCCGCAGGGTATCGGCATAGCCAAAGGGCACGATGTCGATGGCCTCCACCAGGCGGTCCCGCATCCAGAGCTGAACATCGGTCTGGACAGTGTAGCCGCAGCCGGGGTCGGCCATCCACTGCTCCGGGTGGCGGGAGGGGAGAGCACGCTGGCTCAGCATACTCATGATGACGCCGCCGTGGGTCACGCAGGCAGCCTCGGTGACATCCATCCGGATCATATACTCAAACAGCTTGAGCAGGGTCTCGGCACAGCGGGCATGGAACTGCTCGGTGGGCTCGGCACCCTCGGGCACAAAGCCGGAGCCGGGGGTGATCCACTTTTTAAAGTCCTCATCCTTGACCAGCTCTTTCACCGGGCGGTTCTCAAACACGCCGAAGCCCGCCTCCCGCAGGTCGTGCACCGAGAACTGGTGGGTGGCGTTGGGGAAGAGGATGTTGGCCGTCTCCACAGAGCGCATCAGCGGGGAGGAGAAGACGGTATCCACCTGCGGGTACTCGAACCGCTCTTTCAGCTCCTGCAGTTGGGCGCGGCCCTCGTCGCACAGAGGAATATCGGTGCCGCTGCCGATGTACAGCCCCTTGAGGTTGCCCTCGGTTATGCCATGGCGGATGAGATGAAGTTTGAACGTTTTCATGTAAACTACCTCAATTTATCCTGAATTTTGGCCTCGCAGGCAAGATCCTGTTTTGCCGCGTGCCACAAAATGTATGCTTTCTGTCCTCTAGTTTAGCATAGATATGGGGGAGGGGCAAGTTTTTTGATAAAAATGACGAAAATCGACAAAAAATTCCGTCACTTTTCTTGCTTTACAAGTCGTTTTCCATTGTGTATAATCAACGTGCTGTAAACCAAAAATCAAGGATGTTCCAATTTCATCATCGAGGAGCAAAAACATCATGGAATTTAACCGTATCATCAAGCTGCTGCGCAAGGAGCGCGGCATCACCCAGAAACAGGCTGCGGAGGATCTGGGTGTCTCGCAGGCCCTGCTCTCCCACTACGAGAAAGGCATCCGCGAATGCGGCCTGGACTTTGTGGTCAAAGTGGCCGATTATTATAATGTTTCCTGTGATTATCTGCTGGGCCGTTCTGCCGAGCGCAACGGCATGATGCTCTCGGCCGAGGATCTGCCCAACCCCGATAAGATGAAAGACAACATCTACCACGGCAGCGTGCTGCCCACCATGAACAAAAAACTGATCTCCAACAGCCTCAACGTGCTGTACGCCAAGATCGGCCAGTGCCACAGCAAGGCCCTGACCACCGAGGTGAGCAGCTACCTGATGACGGCTGTGGCCAAGATGTTCCGGCTGCTCTATTCTGCCGAGCCTCACAACGCCCAGAGCCTGTTCGGCGTGGAGGCCCGCCGCTGGCCCGGCTACTCCGACGCCGTGATGAAGATGGCGGAATCCAACGTGGAGGCCCTGCTGGCCGGGGAGGATGTCAACGGCGGCGAGGGCGTCAAGGACCCCTCCAGCCTCGCCATGACCACCGAGAGCCTGACCCGCGAGTTCCCGCTGTACACCCCCAGCCTGCTCAATCTGGTCAAGACCAGCGAGACCCATGTCAAAGGCCTGACCCCGGAGCCGTGAGGTTTTTGTTGCTCCCTGTGAAACAAGTGTAAATTCTGGGCGTAAATGCTTGCATCCTGGTACAAAAGATGTTATAAACGAAGTATCAGAAAAGCGTTTCATGATCTGCATTCAATAGAAGGAGGCATTTCCCATGTCCAATAAAATTTCCCGCCGTACGTTCCTCAAGTGCACCGGTGCTTCTGCCGCCGCTCTGGGCACGGCTGCTCTGCTGGGCGGCTGCCAGTCCAGCTCCAATGCTTCTGTCGAGGTCAAAGTCGGCGATAAGGTCAGCAACTGGAACAACCTGGGTGTTCAGCTGACCAGCGTTTTTACCCTGACTTCCGCCCCCGATGTCCCGGGCCATGAGTATGTGGCTGTGCTGGTCACCGCCGTCAACCGCTCTTCCAGCGTCACGTTCAACATCGGTGCCCCCAACATTGCAGAGATCAACGCCGCTTACCCGCTGGATACCGATGCCGCCAAGGCTGCCAACACGGCTCCTTACTTCCACGCTCTGTCCGCTTCCACCACCGATTTTGCCGTGGTCTGCGACGGTGCCGACGTGGAGAGCGGCGCTTACATCTCCCTGTACGACAGCACCACCGAGACCTTTACCGATGCCCCCAGCCTGCCCCCGCAGCGCTCCGGCTACATTGAGCTGGTCTGCATGGTGCCCACCGGCTGGCAGCAGATCACGGTCACCTATACCCCGACCTTTGTCACCAACAAGACGCTCACTTTCAGCCTGAGCGCTTCCGATGTGGCCAAAGCCTGATCTTGCGGGACGAAATTTCGTCAGTTTTGGACAGAGCAAGGCCAAAAGTTTCACAAAAACATTTGCAAAGCCATTGACATTTGCTTTGTTTTCGCCTATTTTATAGGTAATGCTTTTTGAGCAAAATTGTATTTGTACATACGAGGAGGAACGATTATGTCCTTAACATTTTCTCGCCGCTCTTTCCTGAAATATACCGCTGTTGCTGCTGTGGCCGTGGCTGGTTCCAGCCTGCTGACCGGCTGCAAAGATGATGATAACAAAGCTACCCGTACGGAGTATGGTAAAATCACCGTCCTGCAGGCACAGTCCACGCTTTCTGGTGCAACTTATGCTTCTGGCAAGCTTACTTTTGATTTCAGCGTTAAGTGCGGTCGTGGCAATCCGATGCGTGTCAACAATTCTTGCTTCTCTGTTGAGATTACCAGTACCGACGATTCCGGGAAAGAAACTACCAAGAAATATGCTTCTGATTTCGGCAATCTGATGATTAGTCAAGAGCTTTACAATGCCCAGTTGAAGAAAGACAAGACCGCTGAGGGTACTGTCACTATTTCTGGTGTTTCCTCTCTGGGCGAAAAAGACGTCGTTACTTTCTTCTATCAGCCTGATGCCGACCCCTACACTGAGTTTGGTGCCACTTGGAAATTGACCGGTGAGTATATTCTCAGCAATATGGCTAAGTAATTCAGTTTTTGCGCTTTCCGCCGCCCGGCAGTGCCGGGCGGCTTTTTTGCGCCCTTTTCACGTCATACTGCTCAAGTTTTCGGTAGGATTTTTAGTGGTTCTGTGTCTTGTGCACAGTGCCCGCTTGCTGTTACAATAGATGCATGAAAACGGAGGGGAGCACAGCGGCGGGCTCAGGAGAGCTGCTGTGCTGTTTGTGTTTTCGGCAAGGGCGTCCGCGCCGCATTTATCAGAACAGGAGTGTTGCAGTTATGATCAATATGGTAAAGCTTCCCACCAATAAGAGCAGTCTGTTCCTGCGCGTGGCCAAGGGCCATTTTGCCACCAGCCACAGCCATATCAACTATTACATCGACGTGACCACCCAGAAAGCCCGCCTGTCCGAAGCCAAAGCCGTGGCCAAAGAGCTGGTGGCCGCCTACCAGCACAGCACCATCGTGGACACCGTCCTCTGCCTGGACGGCACCCAGGTCATCGGCACCTGTCTGGCCAACGAGCTGACGAAAGACGGCTTCTCCAACATGAATGCCCACCAGACCATCTACGTTATCACTCCGGAGTACACCACCGGCAGCCAGATCATCCTGCGTGACAATCTGGCCCCCATGGTCAAGGGCAAGCATGTGCTCATCCTGGCCGCCTCCATCACCACCGGCTACACGGCACAGGCCGCGGTCGAGGCTGTCAACTACTACGGCGGCATGGTGGCCGGTCTGTCCGCCATCTTTGCCACCACCACCACGTGCGCCGGCATCCCGGTGACTTCCATCTTTGACCCCTCCAGCCTGCCCGATTACGCCAGCTATGACTCCCGCGAGTGCCCCCTGTGCAAGGCAGGCCAGCACATTGACGCCTTGGTCAACAGTTTTGGGTATTCGGCACTGTAAAATTCAGATTCGCGTAACAAAAAAGCGTTGCCATTGGCAGCGCTTTTTTGCGTTTGATTCTTAATTTTTCGCTTTTTTCGGGAACACAAACGGGTCGTACAGGTAGACCCACACCAGCTCGATGGTCATAAAGCACCAGATGATGGGCTCGCAGAGGATGACGGCATCGTAGGCAAAGCGGGGGATGAAGAGCAGCACGAACAGGATCTTGCCCACAAACTCAATGACGCTGGAGAAGAGGGGCAGCACTTTCTGACCCAGGCTCTGCAGGGCATAGCGGGTGGAGAGCAGCACACCCAGCACCGCGTAGAACGGAGCGTTCCAGATCAGATATTTTGCGCCGTTTTCCAGCACCACCGCCTCGCTGGAACCGGAGATCAGCTTGACCATCCACTCGGCGCCCACGTTCATCAACAGAACAGCCAGCACGGCCACCACCACAGAATAAAGGTAAATTTCCCGCATCCCCTTGCGGACACGGTCCGGGTGGTTGGCGCCGTAGTTCTGGGAGACGAACGTGGAACCTGCATTCGCCATGGCAATGAGTGGCATATCCGTAAAGGCGAACATCTTCCGGGCGGCGGTGTGTCCGGCGATGACCAGCGTACCCAGCCCGTTGATGCCATATTGCAGCACCACGGAGCCTGCCGAGACGATGCTGCTCATGAGGCCCATGGAAATGCTCTGGCTGAACAGGTCCCAGTAGAGCTTTCTGCCCACCTGGAAGTGCTTGCGCTCTGGCACCAGCACGCGGGTCTTGCGGAGGACATAGAAGATGCAGAGCACCACCGAAACGCCCTGGGAAATGACAGTGGCCACGGCCGCTCCCTTGACCCCCATGCCGACGACGGCGATGAACACGAGATCCAGCGCCACGTTCAGGCCCGAGGAGATCAGCAGGAAGACTAGCGGCATGAAGCTGTTGCCGATGGCCCGGAGCAGGCCTGCACAGAGGTTGTACGCAAACATGACCAGCACGCCCACGTCAATGATGAGGATATAGCTGTAGGCCTCTTCCAGGATCTCCGCCGGGGTGTCCAGCAGCACCAGCAGCGGGTGCAGACCCACAAGGCCTGCCAGCGTGATGCAGAGGGAGGACAAAAATCCGATGACGAGAGAGCCCGCCACGGTCTTCTTGAGCAGGTCCTCGTCCTGGGCCCCGTAGGAGCGCGCTGCAACGATGGCAAGGCCGTTGCCAATACCAATGCCGAATCCGACCAGAAGCTCGTAGATCGAGCCGCAGGAGCCAATGGCGGCCAATGCCGTGTCGCCCAGCACATTGCCCACGATCATGGTGTCCACGGTATTATACAGCTGCTGGAACAGGTTGGAAACAAAAATGGGGAGCATGAAGATGAACAGGCTCTTGAAAATGGGGCCGTTCATCAGGTCCACACTCTGGTTGAAGAAATTTTTCTTTGCGGGGATGGTCTGGGTCATAGAGTTCCTGCCTCTCAAAATTGATCGCAAAAACAGGGCTGCCATGCAGTTGCACAGCAGCCTTGTCTCATTTTACTTGTTGTTTACAGCTCCTGGGTCTCAAAGCCGTTGACGGTGAGCACCTCCACGCTGGAAAAGCCTGCGGCTTTCACCGCCTCAGCGGCCTCATCAAAGCCAAAGGTCAGGCTGGCGGTATCGTGGGCGTCGGAGGTGATGATGACCTTGCCGCCCATCTTGTGCCACTCGGTCAGGAGCCAGGGGCCAGGGTAGAAGTCCTTGCGGTAGCCGCGGTAGACGCTGCCGGTGTTGACCTCCAGCAGGCAGCCATTCTCTTTGGCCGCGTTCAACGCCTTGAGGGCAGCTGCCTTGTAGCGGGGAGACTCTTCATCAAAGAACTCGCCCTCGGCGTTCAGCTTCTTGATGAGGTCGATGTGGGCCAGGATGTCCGGCTTCATGGCCGCCACCTTTTCCACCTCGGCAAAGTAGGCTTCCACAGCGGCCAGCGGGTCGCCGTCAAAATCATCGTAAATACAGTCGTGCAGGTCCTGCGGGCGGAAGTCGATCTCATAATACTTGCCCGTGTTCTTGCCGTACAGGTGGTGCGCGCTACCGATCCAGTAATCATAGCCGGCGCGCTTGTCCTCGCTGAGGATGTCCCACTCGATGCCGCAGAGGATATCCACCTTGCCCTTATACTCGGTCTTGAGCTTGGCAATGGTGGCCTTGTACTGAGCGGTACGGCTGGGGCTCATGCAGTATTCGCGGTCACGCTGGGTATAGCTATGGCCCGTGAAGCCCAATGTGGTCAGGCCCTGCGCGCAGGCCGCGCTGGCCATCTCCTGCAAGGTGTTTTTGCCGTCGCACATCGTCGAGTGACAATGTACACTGGACTTCTTGAAATCTGCCATAGTGAACTCACTGCATCCTTTCCTGTTTGACCTTGTGGTCAATAACGTGTCGTTTTTCCAGCTCACAGGTGATATCCTCCACCGTGATGCCCGCCTGCACCATCAGTACCAGCACATGGTAAGCCAGGTCGCTGATCTCATAAATGGTCTCGGCGTTGTCTTCTTTTTCGCCCGCAATGATGACCTCGGTGCACTCCTCGCCCACCTTTTTGAGGATCTTCTCTTTGCCTTTCTCAAACAGGTAGGTGGTGTAGCTGCCCTCCTTGGGGCTGGTCTTGCGGCCCTTGATGAGGTCGTACAGGCCCTGCCAGCTGAACTGCTTGAGCTCCGGGGAGACATACACTTCGTTGAAGAAGCAGCTCTCCGCGCCGGTGTGGCAGGCGGGGCCCGCTTTTACCACTTCCACCACCAGGGCGTCCGCGTCGCAGTCGGCGGTGATGGACACCACCCGCTGCACGTTGCCGCTGGTCTCGCCTTTGCGCCAGATCTCCTGACGGCTCCGGCTCCAGAAGACCGTGCGGCCCTCCGCAATGGTCAGCGCCAGTGTCTCGGCGTTCATGTACGCGAGGGTGAGCACCTCTTTGGTGTAGTGGTCCTGCACGATGGCAGGGATCAGGCCTTTGTCATCAAATTTCAGTTCCATGGTAATACTCCCGCCCCGAATGGGGACACCTATAGTTTATCCGATTCCGATGGGAAACGCAAGGGGTTCACAGCCGCATTTCCACACCATTTTTATTTAAGTATTCCTTTAACTCCCGGATGGTGAGCAGCTTCTGGTGGAAAATGCCCGCCGCCAGGCCCGCGTCGATGCCCTTGTGGCCGAACAGCTCCAGAAAATCCTCTTTTTTGCCCGCGCCGCCGCTGGCGATGATGGGCACGCTGACCCGGCTGGCAACGGCATCCAGCATCTCGAGGTCAAAGCCGTTTCGGACGCCGTCCGTGTCAATGCTGTTGAGGCAGACTTCGCCCGCACCGTGGTCCACGGCCCAGGCGATCCAGTCCAGCGCGTCCCGGCCCGTATCCTCGCGCCCGCCCTTGGCAAAAACGCGGAACTGGCCGTCCACCCGCTTGACGTCTGCCGAGAGGACGACGCACTGGTTGCCGTACCGCTGGGCCGCCGCCGGAATGAGGTTGGGGTTCTTGAGGGCTCCCGAGTTGACACTGACCTTATCGGCCCCGCACTTGAGCACCCGGTCAAAATCTTCCAGCGTGTGGATGCCGCCGCCCACCGTCAGGGGGATGAAGATTTCGCTGGCCACCCGGGTCAGGATCTCCGTGAAGAGGGCACGGCCCTCAAAACTGGCCGTGATGTCGTAAAACACCAGCTCATCGGCCCCGGCAGCGTTGTAACGCCGGGCCATTTCCACCGGGTCGGCCACATCCTTGATGCCCTCAAAGTTGGTGCCCTTGACCACCCGGCCATTCCGGACATCCAGACAGGGAATGATGCGTTTTGTGATCATCTTGCGTTTCCCTTTCGTTTATTTCTGTACCAGCTGTACGCAGCGGGCAAGATCCAGCGCCCCGGTGTAGAGGCTCTTGCCCAGGATGGCGGCCGCCACCCCCATCCGCTCCAGCTCCAGCAGCTCTGCCTCCGAGGAAATGCCGCCGCTGGCCGTGAACTCCACCCCCGGCACTTCGGCCGAGAGCTGGCGGTAGAGGGCCAGATTGGTGCCCTGCATGGCGCCGTCGCAGGCAATATCCGTGTAGATGATGGCTTTGCAGCCCGCTGCCGCCAGCCGCTTGCAGAAGTCCACGCCCTTTTCGGCGCTGACCTCTTTCCAGCCGTGGATGGCAACAAAGCCATCTTTGGCGTCCACGCCCACCGCGATCTGATCGCCGTACTTTTGCAGCATCCGGGCCGTGAACTCAAAATCCGTCACGGCCACGCTGCCCAGGATGCAGCGCCCCACGCCGAGGGAGAGATATTTTTCAACGCGCTCCTCGGTGCGGATGCCGCCGCCCACCTCGATGTACAGGCCGCCCTGCTTTGCCAGTGCGGCAATGGTGTCATAGTTGGAGAGGGTACCGTCTTTTGCGCCGTCCAGATCGACAACGTGGAGATATTTTGCCCCTGCGGCCACAAACTGCCGCGCCTGGGCGCAGGGGTCGGTGCCGTAGACGGTCATTTTATCGTAATCGCCCTGGGTCAGGCGGACGACCTGACCATTCCGCAGGTCAATGGCGGGATAGAGTTTCATAATCTTTCTTTCCCACAGCGTATCGCTGTGCTTCATCTGTTTGTCCGCATCCTTGCCCTCTCAGGCGTTTTCACGCCAGCTCTCCCAAAGGGAGAGCCTTTGGCAGTCCGCACAGCCTTTTCTCTTTGCCAAGGCCTCTCCCTTTGGGAGAGGTGGCATTGCGTCAGCAATGACGGAGAGGGCAAGCCCGTTTACAATTCTGCAAACGCCTTTAAGATCCGCAGCCCGGTGTCGCCGCTCTTCTCCGGGTGGAACTGCGTGCCGTACACCTTGCCAGCCCGCACCACGCCCGTGACCGGGATGGAGTAATCACTGACGGCCAACGTACTGGCGGTACAGTGTCTGCCGTAATAGCTGTGGACGTAATAGACGTACTCACCCTCCTGGATATATTGGAAAAGCGGGTCGTCCCGGAGGATGTGGAGGGCGTTCCAGCCGATCTGGGGTACTTTCAGCGCCGGGTCTTTCAGGTCCGGCTCCAGCGGGCAGACCTTGCCTTGGACAAAGCCGAGGCCTTGGTGCTCGCCGTATTCATAGCTCTTCTCAAACAGGAGCTGCATCCCCAGGCAGATGCCCAGCAGGGGCTTTTTCCGGGCCTCTTCTTTGATTACCGGCACAAGGCCCGTGGCGGTGAGTTTCTCCATGGCGTCGCCAAAGGCTCCCACGCCGGGCAGGATGATCCGGTCAGCCGCCCGGAGCCGGGCGGGGTCTGCCGTGACCACCGCTTCCAGCCCCAGATGGGCCAGGCTGGATTTGAGGCTGAACAGATTGCCCACGCCATAATCAACAATTGCGATCATACCAGCAGTCCTTTCGTGGAGGGGATCTCATCCCGGTGGGCAGCGTCGATGCGGACGGCCTCGGCCAGCGCGCGGCCCGCCCCCTTGAAGCAGGCTTCCAGAATGTGGTGGGTATTTTCGCCTGCAAATTGTACAAAGTGGACTGTGCCGGGCAGGTTGCGCACAAAGCCCAGCCAGAACTCCTGCACGCACTCCACGTCAAAATCGCCTACTTTTTCGGTCTTGCAGTGGACATTCCAGTTGAGGGTGCAGCGGCCGGAGATATCCACTGCGCAGAGGATGAGGGCTTCGTCCATGGGCAGAGTGAAGCTGCCGTAGCGGCGGATGCCCCGCATATCGCCCAGAGCCTTGGCAAAAGCCTGCCCCAGCGCAATGCCGATGTCCTCGGTGGTGTGGTGGTAGTCCACCTCCACATCGCCGTGGCAGGTGAGGACGAGGTCAAAGCGGCCATGCCGGGCAAACAGCTCCAGCATGTGGTTCAGAAAGCCGCAGCCCGTGTCCACCTGATAGCGGCCCGCGCCGTCCAGATTGAGGGTCAGCTCGATCTGCGTCTCGTTGGTGTTCCGTTCGATGCTCACTTCCCGCATGGCTCATTCCTCCAAAATCTTGTCAAGAGCTGCCAGCAGCGCCTGCATTTCCTCCGGCGTGCCAATGGTGACGCGCAGCCAGTTGGCAATGCGCGGGGCATCGAAATGCCGCACCAGCACGCCCTTTTCTTTCAACTTTTTGTAAAGTTCCGCCCCGTTTTTCCGCTCCGTGCTGGCAAACAGGAAATTGGAGCGGCTGTCCAGGCAGGTGAAGCCCCGCGCTTCCAGCTGCTGTTTCGTCCAGGCACGGGTCTCGATGATGGCCGCGCGGGTCTTGTCGAAATAGGCGGTATCGTTCAGCGCGGCTTCACCGGCTTTCAGGGTCAGCCGGTTGATATTGTAGGGGTTCAGGCTGAACTTGACCCGGTTCAGGTCTGCAATGAGCTTTGCATTGCCCATGGCCAGGCCCAGCCGGGCACCCGCCAGCTGGCGGGATTTGGAGAACGTCTGGATCACCAGCAGGTTCTCGTACTGGTCGATGAGGGGCACGCAGCTCTCCCCGCCAAAGTCCACATAGGCCTCGTCCACAATGACCACGTTGTTGGGGTTGGCTTTCAGGATGCCCTCTATGGCACCGCGGGGCAGGGCCAGACCCGTGGGGGCATTTGGGTTGGCAATGACGATGGTCTCGTTTCTGCCGTAGTAATCGGCGGGGTCCAGCGTGAAATCCTCTTTCAGGGGGACGATATCGCTGGGGATGTGGAGCAGCCCGCACCAGACGCCGTAGCAGCCGTAGGTGATGTCGGCATAGGCCAGCGGGTGGCTCTCATCGCAGAACGCCCGGAGCGCGAAGAAGAGGTTCTCGTCGCTGCCGTTGCCGGGCATGATCTGATCCGGCTGCAGGCCAAAGTGCTTTGCCGCGGTCTGGAGCAGGTCGGCACAGGCGGGGTCGGAGTAGAGGCGGAGCTTTTCCACCTCGGCCCGGCTCACGGCGTCCAGCACCTGTCTCTTATACACATCTCCGAGCCCACGAGACCGGAGCCTAT
>ERZ1027228.611-NODE-611-length-14331-cov-5.760227_pt1 | contig 14331 bp, 9 predicted proteins | sample MGYA00519266_ERZ1027228 | MGnify/ENA primary metagenome ERZ1027228 (study PRJEB26926, sample SAMN06164465) | human gut metagenome | biome: ENVO:00009003; feature: ENVO:2100002; material: ENVO:00002003 | host: Homo sapiens | place: USA | collected 2012 ...
CCGGAATGCAACTCAGGTTTAAGCGCCAGAATGACACCTATGAAACCCGCCACAATGGCAGCTAGCAGGCCAAAGTTAAGCGACCGTCCCATGCGAATGGCGGCCACGGAAGCAAAGAGCGCCATGTAGAGCGGACTGGTGTAGTTGAGTGTCATTGATGTGCCGAGCGGCAAAACGGCGAGTGTATAGAACCAGATTGTCAGCCCGAGCGTACCAAAGCAGCTCCGCTTGATATGCGAGAACCAGAGGTGCGTGCGCAGGTCTTTCTTCTGCCAGAGTACCCAAAGTCCTAACGACACCATGCCGAAGAGCGAGCGGTAGAAAACAAGCTCAAAAGTGGAAAAGTAGTCGGAACACCATTTTGTGCACGCAGCCATCAGGGAAAAGAGAAAGGCTGCAGCGAGCATCCAGAGACTTTGCATGGCGATTGAGAGATGTTTGCAAATAGAAAAGCCCCGCGGTTGAAGCGGGGCTTCATGGAGGCGGGAGTGTTCTGAGAGAGTACCCCGCCCCCGGCGAAGATGGTGCTTACGCAGCCGGTTCTTCTTTCTTCACTTCGCGGCGCAGTTTGATGTGCAGTTCACGAAGCTGCTTTTCATCAACGGGCGACGGGGCCTGTGTGAGCAGGCACTGGGCACGCTGCGTCTTCGGGAAGGCGATCACATCGCGGATCGACGGCGCATCAACCATCATGGCAACAATGCGGTCAAGACCGAAAGCAAGACCGCCGTGAGGAGGCGCACCGAACTTGAGAGCGTCAAGCAGGAAGCCAAACTTCTGACGAGCTTCTTCCGGACCGATCTTCAGTGCGGCAAAAACCTTTTCCTGAACATCTTCGCGGTGGATACGGATGGAGCCGCCACCGATTTCCCAGCCGTTCAGCACGCAGTCATAAGCCTTGGCATAGCAGTGTTCGGGATCCGTGAGGAGCTTGTCCTCGTCGCCGTCGAGCGGGCAGGTGAACGGATGGTGGCAGGCCACCCAGCGCTGATCTTCTTCCGAGTATTCGAACATCGGGAAGTTGATGACCCAGAGGGGTTTCCACCCCGGGGTGAACAAGCCGGTTTTGACACCAAAGTCGGAATGGCCAATCTTCAGACGCAGGGCGCCCAGACTGTCCCAGACAACCTTAGCTTTGTCGGCCCCAAAGAAGACGATGTCGCCGTCCTTAGCGCCGACGCGCGTGAGGATCCCGTTGAGCTCTTCGTCAGAGAGGTTCTTGACGATCGGGGACTGCAGCCCTTCGCGGCCGCGGGCAAGCTCATTGACCTTGATGTAGGCGAGTCCCTTGGCACCGTAAATTTTGACGAACTCGGTGTAGCTGTCGATTTCCGAGCGCGGCAACTGGGCTGCACCCGGCACGCACATCGCCACAACCTTGCCGTTATGGAGCGACTTAACGCCAGAGAACACCTTGAAGGCGGAGTTTTCAACAATGTCGGTGATTTCATGCAGACGCAGGCTGATGCGTAGATCGGGCTTGTCCGAACCATACTTGGCCATTGCGTCGTCCCACAGCATCACCGGGAACGGATTGACGAAGTCGACGTCAAGGACTTCTTTGAAGACCGTACGGATGAGTTCTTCCATCAGGCCGCGGATTTCGTCCATGTTGAGGAAGGACGTTTCAATATCCACCTGAGTGAATTCCGGCTGACGGTCGGCACGAAGATCTTCGTCGCGGAAACACTTGACGATCTGGTAATAACGGTCGAACCCAGCAACCATCAGCAACTGCTTGAAGAGCTGCGGTGACTGCGGCAAGGCAAAGAAGCACCCTTCCTGAACACGGGACGGCACGAGATAGTCGCGGGCACCTTCAGGCGTGGAGCGCGTCAAGGCTGGCGTTTCAACGTCAATGAAGCCATTGGCATCCAGGAACTTGCGGAAAGCCATCGCAGTGCGGTAGCGGGTGCGCAGGTTCTTCTGCATGACCGGGCGACGAAGGTCAAGCACGCGATAGGTGAGGCGCGTCGTTTCTGAGAGATTCTCGTCGTCGAGATGGAACGGAGGCGTAGCAGACGGATTGAGAATTTCAAGTTCGTGGCAGAGCACTTCGACACCGCCCGAAATCAGGGAGGGGTTCTTAGTGCCTTCTGGGCGAGCACGGACAACACCCACTACCTTGAGACAGTACTCATTGCGGCAGTGGTCGGCCGTAGAAAAGACCTCGGGGCGGTCCGGATCGCAAACGACCTGAACAAGACCTTCGCGATCGCGGAGGTCAATGAAGATCACGCCGCCGTGGTCGCGGCGACGGTGGGCCCAACCGTAGAGGGTCACAGTCTGGCCGATGAAGGACTCGTCGACCAAGCCAGAGTACACGGTTCGCATAAAAGCTCCCTGATGCGTCAAGGCTGCAAAAGCTGCCGACGCAGTAAAACAACAAAAAGTCGGCGCTCGGCATCCCTTTTGGGGATGTCGGCAACCCAAAAATCGTTCTGCCTGCACGCAAATTCATGGTGTCACTGAAGACAAAGTCAGAACATCCCAGAGCGGTGCACGCTTTTAGGTCACAAGTTTAGCGCCATCGGGCGCTACAAACGGGGCCGATGGCGTGCAGAACTGTTTTGGAGGGCGATGAACGCTGCGTGACGCGAATTTGGATCAAGGTGTTATGAGGATTTCACTCAAAATGGCGTTGACACCTTTTGGGCTGCATTGTTAGATCGCCGGACGGTCGGAGTCCTTCTGCACCAGAAAGACGGCAGACTGAGCCTCGAGCGATTTAGGTGACATGACACCCAACGACACGTGGAACTTAAAGGCATCTTCGATTGATACACGCGAACGCTTAAGTTGTGAACGCGGTGCCATGAGCACGTAGCCCGAGGTCGGGTTCGGTGCGGTGGGTACAAATACGGTAACCACATCGTCATAACCAGTTTCGGCTGCTGCAGCGCGTCCGGGTGTTGAGACGATGAAGCCGTATGTCCAACAGTCCTTTTTGGGGAACTCAATGAGGACGACTTCCTTGAAGCTCTCTGTACGGTTAGAGAGCACGGTTTCCATGATCTGCTTAACGCCCGAATAGATGGGACGAACTAAAGGGATTTTTTCTAGAAGTTTTTCCCAACGGGCTACAACCCAGCGCCCGATCACATTAGCGGCAAAAATGCCGGTGACCAGAATCAGTGCGATAGCAAGCACAAGACCAATTCCCGGAATGTGAAAGCCAATCAGCGCATCGGGCCGAAACTCCGGCGGTAGGAGCTGCACGAGTGAATCTGACCAACGGATGATCGACTCGAGTGCCCAGAACGTGATGGCAAGCGGCACCCACACCAAAAGGCCGGCAGAAAAGAATTTCTTGAACATAGCGTCGTCAATATCAATGAATTGCGAGAAAGGAAAAACCGCGCAGCCCGATGAGGACGGCGCGGTCTTTGTGGCATTCAATAGGTCGGCATATGGATGAACTATTTGTCGCCGTGAACATGAGCGGCAGGGACGGCCTTCGGGCCGCCGTTAAAATCTGTGGCCGCCCAACCAGTACCCTTCAATTCGAATCCAGGCGCTGAAAGCTCTTTCTTCATCGTATCCTGGCCGCACTTAGGGCATTTCGTGATCGGCTTGTCGCTCATCTTCTGCAGATAGTCTTTTTCAAATCCGCAGTTAGTGCATTTGTAGGCGTAGATCGGCATTTTTTTGGGGCTCTTCTTTTGAGGTGAGAGCAAATTTAGTTTCGTGACGGCGCATTATAGAAAGGAGAGGCCGTCAAGGCATGCCGTAGGATGTACAGAAATGGCAACTGTACTTGACCGGATAGAAAGAGGCCGTCTTCACGAAGACGGCCTCTGGTGGAATTCAGGTTCAAGTGCTCTTAGAGCGTTCTAGACCATCATTCCTCTTCTTTGCGCTGATAGTGGCTTGCAAGTTCGGCCTGTTTGGCTGCCGGAACCGGCTGATAGCTTGCTAGTTCCATACTCCATGCGCCGGTGCCCTGCGTGAGTGCATGCAAACGCGTAGCGTAGTTTTCAAGCTCTGCTAATGGAACGAGCGCCATGACCTGAATTTCTCCTCCAGGGAGACCTTCGGTGTTGGTTACCTGTCCACGGCGGCTAGCGAGGTCTCCAGCAATGTCCCCCATATAAGACTCAGGTGCACTGACCTCCACAGCAACGATGGGTTCCAGAACCTGGGGTGAGGCTTTGCTCAGTGCGTCAAGGAAGGCCTTACGGCCAGCGGCCACGAAGGCAACTTCTTTAGAGTCGACCGGGTGGCTCTTGCCGTCATAAACCACGACACGGACGTCTTCGATGGGGTAGCCTGCCACAAAACCTTGCGAAAGTACCTCACGCACGCCTTTTTCAACGGCAGGGATGAGGTTGTAGGGAATGACGCCGCCCTTGACCTGATCAACAAACTCAAACCCCTTGCCGCGAGGCAGCGGTTCAACGCGCAGATACACTTCACCGAACTGACCTGCACCGCCCGTTTGTTTTTTATGACGGGCGTGACCTTCGGCTGGTGCACTGATCGTTTCCCGGTACGGAATCGACGGAACCGAGGTTTCGACTTCGAGCTTAAAGTTCGTGCGCATACGGTTCAGGATGGAGCGAACATGCATGTCAGTTAATCCGCGGATTACCGTTTCATTGAGCACGGGGTCATGTTCCACGCTCATCGTTGGATCTTCGGACTGCATCTTGGCGAGCACTTCGTTCATGCGGCTTTCATCGCCGCGGCGCGCTGGACGAATCGCTAGGCCGTACATGGGGCGTGGGAAGTTGATGGGACGCATGCGTACGCCGCTGTCGAGCGGATCACCATGGATGACGGAGCCGTAATTGACTTCATCGACTTTGGCAATGGCACCAATGTCGCCGGGGCTGAGGAAATCAGTTTCCTGTGTGTGCTTACCCTGGAGAATGAGTGGCCGCGGAGCTTTGATAGCACGCTTATTGTCGTCGACGTAAATTACATCGTCCTTCTTGAGTGTGCCTTGATGCACACGGAAGATGCCGATTTTGCCAATGAAGGGGTCGTTGACGATTTTGAAGACCTGAGCAATGAGCGGCAAATTCTTATCTGGGTAGGTTTTGAATGGCGTGCCATCGCGTTTGATGAACAGCGCATCATTTGCCTCTGCAGGACTCGGCAGATGGCGAATGATTACTTTCATGAAATCACGAATACCGATCAGTTTCTTCGCGGAGCAGAAGCAGACAGGAATGACGTGTCCTTCACGCAATGCCTTGGTGACGAGCGGGTGGAGGGCGCGCGGGTCAATGCTGCCTTCCTCCAGATAACGCTCGAGCATTTCATCGTCTTCCTCAACGACGCGTTCAATGAAAGCACGGTGCACATCATCAACCGTCATGATGTCGCTGTCGCCGTCTTCGCGGTCAAAACAGTCAATAACATGCGTACGGTTGCGTGTCGGGAGATTAATAGGCAGCACCCCCGGTCCCCAGGTTTCCTGAAGTTCACGCAAACATTTTTCAAGATCAGCCTCTGGATCGTCCATGTGATTGATGACGATCATGCGGCACAGTCCGCGCTCTTTGGCCATAGCCATGAGGCGGCGCGTTAGGAGCTCCGGTCCTTTCGTAGGATCGATGACAGCGCAGACGGATTTGACGGCGTCAAGCGCAGACATGTCCTGACCAAGGTAGTCCGGATACCCCGGGGTGTCGAGAATATGAATGCGAACCGGCGTGAGATCGGTCATCGCCGTGTCAATGTGCGCGACGGCAAGACGGATTGAATGTCCGACTTCTTTTTCCAGAAGATCGTTATCACACATTGTTGTGCCGCGTTGAATGCTGCCCATTTCGGGGATCATGCCGGCGCGGTAGAGCATGGCCTCGATGAGAGTGGTCTTCCCGCAGGAACCGTGCCCGACCAGGGCTAGAGTACGAAGATTCTCGGTGGCATAGTTGCTCATGCTGAACCCCTTTTTTCTTATGCTGTTGTTTTGTCGAAAGACAGAAAACATTGTGCGCCGTACGCTCAACAGACCTTTGGAAAGCCCAGACAGTATTGACTTGGATCGCGCAAGGTGAACAAATAATCGCCAGAGGATCAGCACTGAGCGATACTAATAAATTGTGCGGCTACAGTTTTATGCGGGCCTCACAGCCGCAGGCAGAGTTGTTCATTTGTTTGTATACAAATGTTTGCGCAAACGATTCTGATCTTGTATAACAAAAAAACGACATTACCACCCAAACTCCCGACGGCTAGCTCAGAACAGGGTTGATCCGAGTCAACTATAAAGTCAGTTATTTTGCTAACCCCGTAATCTTCAAGAAATTCGAAGTTGCGGGGTTTAATTTTATGCTATACTAGCTCCTATATCATTTCATTAATGAGCTAGTCATGTCCCGCAAAGCTGCAGTCGAACCTAAATGGAACTTCTACCTGGATACAAACAAATCCACTGGGATCCAATATGTCCAGACTTCCTACAACATTTGGGTTCCGGAAAAGAAGCAGCCTCGACTTGGAGGCAAGGCCTACGTTGGTCGGCTCTTCCCTGACGGTTCCGTCCGCCCCTCGAAGACTTTCCTGGAGCGTTTCCCGCAATACGCTGATAAAAAGCTCTATTACTTTGAAAATCAACTGGTTGATCGTGAGGGTTATCTGAAACTCAATCCCAATGCTGAGGCTCAATGGGAGGAGCTTCAGAGTCAGGAAAAAACTGCTGAACAACAACAAGAAGAACGCCGCGAGTCAATTGAAAACGACTGGCGATGCACAGCACGTCAATGTGGGCTGACGAGTGCAGCATGGAGTTTTCTGGCTGAGTCTGATCTATTGAAAGATCTTGAAGACATGCTGGGCAAAGAAGATGCCCGAGTTATCGGAGCCTTGGCTGTTTATATGCTCGATAAAGGCGTCAGCATGAACAGCTTTGCGGATTGGCTTGGCCGCGTTTATATCCCCGGTGTGCAGCCGGTATGCGGACAGCGCCTTTCAGAGCTGCTCGCCAAAATCGAGCCGGATATGGTCGACAACTTTTTCCTGAAACGTCATCAGCGGGCCATAACGAAGGCTCAGGCTCGCAGGCGGGAACTTAAGGCAAAGTCTCCAAAAGCGTATATTCCGCCTCTGACGCTGGCGTTTGACAGCACCAGCATCTCTACGTATTCCGGGACGATCGACCATGCGGAATATGGCTATGCCAAAAGAGATCCGCACTTAAAACAAGTCAATCTCGCCTTGGCCTGTGATCAGGATACAGGGGAAGTGGTCTATGCCTGCGAGTACTTCGGCTCCATAGACGACAAAACGAGCTTTAAACCGATTCTGGAGCGGATGCAGAAAGTCGGCTTTGACATGAGCGAAACCCTCCTGATCACGGATCGCGGCTACAAGTCAATGTCCAACATTCAGAAGCAGCTCGATGTCGGACTCAAATTCCTGCAATGCACGCCGTTAAATGAAAAGAGTGTCAGAGCTCTGATTGATAAACACAGTTGTCAGCTTAAGGGCATTGAATTCTATGAGCCCAAATACCATTGTTCGGCTGTTGCACTTCCGACGGAAGAGTGCGAATCGTGGTCACAGCGCCTGCCCGGCAGCGGCAGCATTCAAAGCGTAAAAGTCAGCGTGTATCTCTACTACGACGATCACAAGGCAGTGGACGAGAAACACTGTGAAATGGCAGCAATTGACCGGGTGCTCGAACTTAAAAATGCCGGAAGTCAGGTCGATGCTGCTCTATGGCAGGAGTATCGCTCCTGCGTTCAGGAAACCCAGAACCACAAGGGTGAGAGTGTTTGGGTGCGTAAGAACCAAGGCATTGCTCAGCGGTTGAAATACAGCGGCTGCATGGCGCTTCGTACCAACGAAGTTCCCAATCCCTTCAAAGCATTAGAACTCTACCGTCAGCGCAATGCCGTGGAGTGCAGCTATCGCGTCTTTAAAAATCAGATTGAAGGAGACCGCATGCTGGCAACGCAGACAAGCTATCGAGGCAAGCTTTTTGTCTTCACGCTTGCAACATGTCTTCGCACCATGATGCGGGTAAAAGCCGAGGCACAGGCTAAAGAATTTGATCTCAAAATTCCCGGCAACTCTTTGTCTCAAGTCTTTGAGATCCTGCGCGGCGTCACCATGCAGCGCTGGGGTTCCACTGACAGCTGGCGAATCAACATGCTGACACGAAAACAGCGCGAGTGCTTCGCGCTGTTTGGGATGACTCCAATAAAGGGGACTAGAAAGGATTAAGAGCTAGTCCCCGGGAGTTTGGGCAGAAAAACGAAAAAACGGCGCAGTGCAGCTTCCACCTGGAAACTGCCCAGCGCCGCTCGATCGAAATGCTTCGTCTCCACTCGCCTTTGGAGGCGAACTTACCGCCGGAGCCTTTCCTTATACGTTTGCATGTTTGGGTGGTTCACGGCAAGCGCACATCATCGACGCCTGACAGGCCACCTGACCGTCCACACGAGCGACCGCTTCAAACCAACCCATACCCATCTTCGAGCGAATGAACTTGCCTTCGATCACGAGCTGATCGCCAGGCTGCACGATGCGCTTGAAGCGGGCATTGTCAATGCCGGCAAAGTAAAAGAGGCTCTTTTTGCGCACTTCTTCGGGAATGCGGGAAAGCGCAATGATGGCACAGGCCTGGGCCATCGCCTCGACAATGAGAACCCCCGGCATGACCGGAGCCTGTGGGAAGTGACCGGTGAACTGCGGCTCGTTCATCGTCACGTTCTTGATCGCCACCACGCGGTCGAGTTCATCAGAGAGCTCAACCACCCGGTCGATCAGCAGGAACGGAAAACGATGCGGGAGCATCTCCATGATGTCCTGAATGTTCAAGCTCTTCGGCATGAATACGTTTCCTTGCGGGTCTGTAGATGAATAAATTGGGGAAGCTTAGTGCAGAACCGGCGGGAAAATACCACATCACAAGTGCATTTCCCCGACGCGGCCAAAAGAGTGCCTGTAATTGTCGCTCTTTCAGCGATCCGCCGCTTCTGCCTTTTGGATTAGCTCGGCGAGCTGCGCGACCTGTTTTTGCAGATTTTTGAGCTCTTCGCGCATCTCGGGGAGCCGCGCAGTCAGCGCTGCCGCACGAACGAAGTCTCGCTTGGTGAGCGCCGGGAAGAAGCCCGTCAGCTGTTTGGGTTCCTTGCCCCAGCCTGTAATGGCCGTTGCCGGCCCTACCGCTGAACCCGAGGGGATTTCAATGTGGCCGTTGATCATCGCGGCGCCGCCCACCATGACATGGTCGCCCACCGTCGTAGAGCCGGCGATCCCCACACAAGAAGCCATTACGCAGTGCTTGCCGACGCGGACGTTGTGGCCGAGCTGAATCTGATTGTCGAGCTTTGTGCCTTCACCCACAAAGGTGTCATCAATCGCGCCGCGATCGATCGTCGTGTTGGCGCCGATTTCAACGTCAGCCCCCAATACCGTGCGGCCGCGCTGCGGGATCTTGATCCACTCGCCCTTAAAGGGCGCAAATCCGAAACCGTCGCCGCCCAATACGGCACCGGGCTGCACGACGCTGCCGTCGCCGACAACTGTGCCGGCCTGCAGGACAGCATTGGGATAAATGACGCAGTCCCTGCCGATGTCGCAGTCTTCCCCAATGTAGGCCCCAGCGCTGATGAGTGTATTGGCCCCGACCTTGGCACCGGCCTGCACCACTGCCATCGGTTCAATGGAAGCAGTCGGATCGACCAAAGCGCTCTCCTCCACGAAAGCACGCGGATGGATGCCGGGGGTGCGCTTTACCGGATAGAAGATTTGCGAGGCAAAGGCAAAGAAGGCATACGGGTCGTCGCACAAGAGCATCGTGCGGTTCGGGAGCTCCTCGCCAAAAAGAGCCTTGGCATCGCGTTCGCGAAGCACAATCGCTGCGGCTTTTGTCGCCTTCATGGCCTCTGCGTAGCGCGGATCGGTCAGAAAGCTCATGTCGCCCTCGCCCGCTTCCGCGGGAGACATAAAGCGGGAAACCGCAACATCCGCCCCAACCATCTGCATTTCCAAGCGGTTTTTTGAGCACTTCGAAACCTTGTCAACGAGTTCGGAAAGCAGCATTTGGGCAGTCTGCATCATGATGATGAAAATCCTTTATTCAAATAAATGGGCTGAAGACTTGCCGCAAGTCCCGGTTCTGAACCCGAGACTAAACGGCTAAGCCGCCCGTCGGGGACGGATGATGATGATCCCTTAGGGACTCATCTCCTGCAGTTTTATTTCTTTCGAGCGTCCGATGAAGCATCGAGCAAGTCAATCACGCGCTTCGTAAGGTCGATCCGATCACTGGCATAGAAGTATTCATAGAGCACAAGATCGAACTTCTCGCGTTTGGCGAGATCCTGCACCAGGCGTCCGGCACGGTTTTGCAGCAGGAGCACTTCTTCATTGCGGCGCTGGTTGAACTCTTCACGCGCCTCACGACTGCGGCGCGTCACGTCGCGTTCCATTTCCGCCAGCGCCCGACGCTCCTGCAGGCGAGTCGTCTCATCCATCGTGGGGGCATCTTTCTCAAAGCGTTCGAGACGGCTCTTAAATCGACGGCTGATGCCTTCAATTTCTTCCTGACGGCGCTGGCCCTCGGCATTCAAACGGTCGCTCGCTTCAATGGCAGTCTTTGACTCCCGAAGAATACGCTCCATATTGACGACGCCGATTTTGAGTTCCGCGGCCGCTGCGGCCGACGAAGCTGATGCGATGCCGACAGCGCAGACGGCTGCTGTAAGCGCCGCTGCAGAGAAGAGACGAAGCGAATGCGTCATGGATGCCTCTATAGGGATGGAAACATATCTGAACCGCATTGTAGTGTAGGTAAATTGCTCAGTTGAGGAAGATCTTGGAAGCACAAACCTGGAGAGCACCGAGAAAAGTAATTTTTGCTGATCTTTTCGTGCACTGCATAAAAACAGGCGGCAAAACGCTGGGACCTTTTCTCCTCACCTCATCAAAGACTTTGAGGTCTTCGCCTTGGCGCCATGGCTTCCGCGGATGCGCTGACACAGCCAGCACGACACACTGCAGACACAGATTGACCCGACACACAGGGGGACGTTTTTACGAAGACGCCCCTTCGTTTGACCGCTGAATTGAAGCGGCAAAATGCTCACAGAATAATGATGTCCTCAAGTTGTTTACACGTAATTTTCACGGCATGCGCGACGACATATGCAAACAGCAACTCCATGTTTACGCAATTATTTTTTACTTGTTGCATATGAGCAAACACCATAATTTGAGTGTTAACACTACACATACTAATCGTTAAGGTTTACACATTAAGGCCGTTTTCAAAAAATAAATTTAGGGTTTACCCCCCCCCCCCTCATGTTATTGACACATCCATTCCTACACTCCCGTCAGTGCTTAGCGCACTTGTTCTGTTCACAGCGTGTAAACGCAAGGCAGAAAGAACCTCATTATTCTTGGAGTTTAAGAATGAATCGTAATTTCAAGGTGGTCTTCTCGAAGGCCCGCGGTGCTCTCATGGTGGTGAACGAAGCCACATCGAGCATTCAGGCCAAAGGCACGAAGACTGTTATTGCCGCCGCCATCGCTGCGGTTGCCGGCTCGGCTATGGCTGCTTCGGCTTATGTGGAAGCACCGACCACAGCAGGCGAAGATGTCGCTATCTACAACACCACCAAGACAGCCGATGACCTGAAAGCTCAGACGTCTTTTGTGCTGAAAACAGACAATCAGACTCCGCTTCTTAGCCTCACCGACGATTTCACACTCGAAAACACAACAACGTTGTGGGTAACGGGAGATAGTGCTAGTGCCAGAGCTTCGGGCATGTGGCTCAATAATAAAGATGCAACGGCGACAAACGCTTCTACGATTTATGTAACGTCCAGCGAGAAAGGCAAATCTTGGCAGAATCGCGCTATGGGCGTGGATAAGGGCACCCTGGTGAACATCGGCACCATCGTTGCAAAGGACGCCTACGGCATGACCGTGGGTTCTTCGGGCGGTGAAGACACAGCGACAATCATCAACGGCGTCAACGGCAAGATCATTGTTGAAGACCGCGGCGTCGGTATCGAACTGGGCGGCATCAGCGGTAGCAACCAGACAAAGGCCGATGCTACCAACTACGGCACGATTACGGTTAGTGCTGCCAAGGATTTCGACGATGCTAATTATCGCTTTACTACTGGCGTGGCCATTCAAGGCGATTCTTCCAACTCGCTCACTGCCCAGCAGACCTTCACGAACAAGGGCACGATTGATGCCGTCGATGATGGTTATGCCAAAGCGATTGCGCTGAAGTACGTTGAAGGTGCTGAGGTCAACAACGACGGCATCATTAACGGCGTCATCTCGGTGGGAACTGGCGCTAAGAGTACGACCATCAGCCTCAATGAAACTTCCGTTCTCAACGGCGACATCAACGTTGAAGGCGAAGGCACCACGATCAAGCTGGACGAAGCTGCCGTCACGATGGGTGACATCGTTAACACTGGTACGGGCACGAAGATTACTGCCGCCCCCGAGACTGGCAAGGTCTCTACCCTTACGGGCAGCATCCTTGCGAAGGGCGGCGACATCACGCAGACCGGCAGCCTTAAGGCAGAAAGCCTCGTGGTCGGTGTTGCTGCGAGCGGAACGGGTGATACCGCCATTGCAGCTTCTACGGGCGCCTATACCGTTAACGGTACGCTCGGGGTGAAGACGGTCTCCCTCGTCAACGGCTCTGCCAAGGTTACGGGTGAAAAAGCTGCCCTGACAGCCGACGAAGTCTCGGTTGCTAAGGATGCATTACTTGTTCTGACTGAAAAAGGCGCTGCCACTGTAGGTAAACTCACGGTTGCCAAGGAAAGTGCGGCAAATATCGCTGAAGGCTCGGTTCTTACGGTTACGGGGGCTGACTCTGTCAACTACGGCACGATTGGCGGTGTGACCTCCGGTGAAGGCGAAGCTGCTACAACTTCTCTCGGCACGCTCGCTGTTGCGGGTACGCTTGCCAACCAGGGAACGATTTCTGCTGACGTCAAAGTCACTGGTACTTTGAACAATCAAACGACGGTTGACAGTAAAGCTGTCGACGGTTTGATCAAGAGCGGCTCTTTGACTATTGCCAAGGGCGGCGTCGTCAACACGATTTTGGATGCCAAAACCTATCAGGCACAGAACACGACTGTTGAAGAAGGCGGCACGTTCAATCTGCTCGACCTTAATTCTCACATTTCCGGTAAGGACGAAGGCGCATACGATCAGGTGTTGATTGCAGGCGGAACGCTGACTCTCGACGGCGGCGTCATTACGCTGAAGGGCGAAGAATATAAGGACGGCAATGTTCAGCTTGGCCTCGTCTCGGGTCAAAACAACGTCGATGGTCATATCGTCATTAATTCTGGCGACTACACGGCCAAGAACTTCACTTTCCGGAAGGACACCTCTTCCACTCTGACTGTGAATGACGGCTCCTACACGATTGCAGCTCTCGATGCCACTGGTGCAGCTGCTAACGGTGTAACCGTAGGTGCTGACGGCAAGCTTGTTGTTACCGATAAGCTCTCGACGACGAAGAACACAGCTTCCCTCAATGTCTCTGGCGAACTGAGCACGAAGCTCGTTGCCCTCGGCTACACCATTGGTTCCGACGGTAAGCTTGCTGCCGTCACGACCGGCGCGACTGCTGCTGAGAAGTCGATCGATGTCAAGAATGGCGGCGTCTTCTATATCACGGATATCGGTGCTGAAAAACTGACGACTGCTGAAGTCAATACGCTCAAGGGAATTACCACCGGTACCAGCGGCCTGGTTGATTTCGGCAGCCTTGCGATCTCCGATCTGAAGATTGATGCCACCAACAACACGATCAAGGTCGACGATCTTATCGCTGGCGTCACGACCGATACGCTCAAGCAAGTCACCGTGACCGAAGTAACTGACGCTGGCATCTCTGCCGGCGGCAGCTACGGTGCTCTGCAGCTTGCAGCCAATACGACCTCCACGAAAGTTGCTGAAGGCACGACGCTGACGCTCAACAATGCGGGCGACCTTGTGACCTATACGGATGCCACGACAAAGAAGGCCGTGGCCGCGAAGGTCGAAGTTCAGAAGGACGCTGAACTGGTTACTACCGGCGAAGGTGCTAAGCTCGGCGCAGTTGTTAAGGCTGCCGATGCAACCGGCACGGCCTTTACTGTTGCCCAAGGCAGCACGGAAGTGTCCGATTTGAAGAATGCCTCGGTGGACAATCTCCTCATCAATGTTGGCGAGCTTGAAATTGCCGAGAACGCCTCTTTGACAGCTGGCTTGACAGTCGAAGCGAAGGCAGCTGAAGGAACCACACCAGCTGTTGAAGCCAAGTACGGCGACATCAGCGTCGATACCCTTAATGTGGCCGGTACGCTTCTGTCTCTTATACACATCTGACGCTGCCGA
>ERZ1027228.628-NODE-628-length-14070-cov-13.940849_pt1 | contig 14070 bp, 8 predicted proteins | sample MGYA00519266_ERZ1027228 | MGnify/ENA primary metagenome ERZ1027228 (study PRJEB26926, sample SAMN06164465) | human gut metagenome | biome: ENVO:00009003; feature: ENVO:2100002; material: ENVO:00002003 | host: Homo sapiens | place: USA | collected 2012 ...
GAAAGCATTAAATGGAAATGTCAGCGAAGCCGAATTTCACAATCTTCAGCAGATTGTCCTATGCAAAAATCAGAAAGTTTCCATTGAGAAGAAACTTGCAAGTACGATACTACTGGTTCTGATGATATGTGCAACTGCTGCATTTGTGTGGTTTACCTTTTTGGCTTGACTGAATAATTTTGGTATTTTGAATTCACATTCTTAGAAATCAGTTTTCAAAAGCAAAAATCCGCCGAGGAATCCTCCCGAAAAAAACGGGAAGAATCCTCGGCGGATTTCGTTTATCGTGTTGGCTCTTTTTCGGCTGTGTCTTTTTCCTCTGCAAAAAACATCTCTACATTTTTCTGAGCTTTCATCAACTCCTGCATCTCATCTTGTGCCTTCCGGTAGTCTGGGTATGCTTCTTTCTTCTTTTTCAGAAGTTCAGCGTATTCGATGCTCAAGTCCTTAGTCTTTGGCAGCTTTTTCAATCCAGCTTCATCAAAAGCAGCTTTTGCAGCCTTATGCAGCGTGATTTCTTCCCGGTGGGCTTCCAGAAATCTCTTACTGTACCCGGCTTTGCGGTAGGCATCATAAACCGGACGTGTCCGGGCGTAATTAACGATGTGCGTCCGCAGAACGGCAATCTCGGTCATGCGCGCTTCTGCAGCTTTAATGGAATCGCCCAACTCGTGATAGCGAGCAGTTGCTGCATCCACACGTTCCTGCATTTCTTTAATGCTGCCGATTTTATGCTCCTGTAAGAAAATCAGCGTCTTGGACATTTCTTTCAGATTATATCGCTTTGCCCAGCGAGCATACCCCATGCTCTTTCCCTCGGCCAGCTTTGCCTGAATGTCCACCAGCATCTGAAACTTTTGTTCCGGTACGATGCGCTTCTGCTTCTGCCGGGGATGGTGTTCGGCTTCCCCAGAGATAACAGCTTTCAGTTCTTCTTCACTATATCCTGCGCCCAAAGTGCGGAACCGGATGAATCGCTTCTGCCGTGCGCCTTTGACGGAGGTGTATTTTCCACGCTTGACCTCATAACCCTGCTGCTCCAGTCCTTGCAGAAAATCTTCGTAGTCTTTGGGCTTTTCCGCCAGAACAGTGTCAATCACGCCACATAGACGGTCACGATTGCTTTCTTTGGGCGGGTAGAGTGTGCGCTTCTGCCGCTCCCGATAGGGCTTTATCTCAATGACGGAAAGCTGATGCTCTAAGCAGATCAGATCGCTCAACCGTTGCACAGCCAGCCCGGACAATAAAAAATCCCGGAATTTCCGGATGCTGTCCAACGCAGTGGAGTTGTAGATAATGTGATTATGAATGTGTTCCCGGTCCGTGTGGGTTGCAACGATAAACGCATACTTGCCTTTGGTGAAACGCATTGCCAGCTCATAACCCACCTTGTTGGCTTCTTCGGCGGTGATCTCGCCGGGTTTGAACGACTGCCGGATCTGATAGGCAATCACGTCACTTTTTTGTCTGCGCCCAGTGACAAGTTCATACTGCCGTTTGGACAGCATAAATTCTTCATCCACCGTCAAAGGACTGCATTCGTAACTGCTGACCAGTTCGCCCTGCTGTGTCTTGTCCGGGTTCTGGGCGTAATCCGTGCGGCTTTTCAGGCAGGCCGCAACGGATTTCCCCTTGTTTTTGTGCAGTGCAATCAATCTTGTTGCAGCCAGTTTGACCACCTCCCGGCAAAAAGAAAATGCCGCACAGTGGCGGCATAAAAATTTTATAATTCTGCAATCCAGCCGCTGAACCATTCCACGGCTTCTACAATGACCGTTCCGGCGGTGAGGAGCAGGAAGCAGCCAAACTCCGCCACCAGCAAGATCAAAAACTGCATCCACTCCTGGCAGTACAGTGTATAAAGGCCGCAGCCGAAAATATACAGCATGGGCAGTGCCAGCACAAACGCCGACAGGTTCAGCGTCCATTTCAGCATCAGTACCAGAAATGCACTCAGGAGAACCACAGGAAACAGGAGAACTCTTGCTACGAATTTCATATTGACACCGCCTTTCTGCTTTCAGTATATGGATAGAGCATGAGCCTGTCAATGGTGTTGCCGCCTATGTACCCCCGCAGCCCTCCAACTGCGGGGAGAAATTTAGAGATCAGCCAGCCGGGAAAGAATCTGCCGACCAATCTCAATCAGTTCATCCAGCCGCTGCTGCAGGTCCTCCATGTCGGCGGCATAGACCCGACCATTTTCATTGGCGGCTTTGGCGTACTGATTCAGGTTGTTGCTGCACATCTGCAAGAGATATGCCATGCGTTGCAGGTCTTTCAAGTCAAGGTGCAGGCAATAGCCGTCCAGTGCCATCTTGCGGATATAGGCACTCAGGCTTCGGATGCCCATGCTGAGCATTTTTTCATAGATACGGTTCTTTTCTGTTTTGCTCAAGCGCAGGATGATGGTTTCATCCCGTTTTTCCCTCACCGGGCATCACCATCCTTGTCGTAATAACTGCGGAAGGGCTTCACCGGCTCCGGCTTGTCGGATTTTTCTTCCAGAGCCGCCAGCACCGAGGGGCGGCGAGGCTCGTCCTCCTGTTCTTCCTCGTCCTGTTCCGGCTCGTGGCTCTTTTCGTCCACATCCAACTGAGCGTTCAGCTCTGCAAGCCGTGCTGATTTTTCAGCCAGTTCTTCCTCCTGCGGGAAGGGCTTTTCCACCTCAATTTGCGCCGCCGCCTGCTGCTGATGCAGGGTATCCAGTTCGTTTTCTGCGGCGGTGATGCGTTCCGGGAAGTTGTTCAGGGAGTTATCCAGACGGATGATGTTGCCCAGTGGGTCGGTGCCCAAAGGCACCGTGTACTTTCGCTGCCCCTTCAAAAGTGCCTGATACTCCGTGCGGAAGGTGTCGAACCGCAGGGACAGCTCAAAGCCCCGGTAGCTGCCGATCACTTTTTCTTCGGCGTTGGGCAGTTCGGAACAGGCGAGCACCAGACGTTCGCCGGCGGTCTTTTTCTCGTCGTAGGTCACGCCCCTGATGGTCATACCGCAGAACTCCTCCTTGCCCTGCGGGTGGGCGGCGGCAAGCTGCGCGTCCGCTTTCAGCCCGGCGATGTGGGCGTTCGTTTCCTGAATGTCAGCCGGGAATTTTGTCAGCAGCTTGTCTTGCAAGCGGAATTTCTGGCTCTGGTGGTCGGCTTTCAGAACCTTGAGTTTTGCGACCTGAACATCCAAATCCATCTTCTCCTTGATGAGCGGATTTCCGGCACACAGTGCCTTGATTTCGGCGTAAGATAGCGCCTGCTCATCCACATCCTCGCAGGAGCGCACCGGGGATTTTGAAGTCATGATTTGGCTGATAAACCGCTGTTTATTTTCCAAAGTTTGGAACAAATAACTGTCAAATGTCCCTTCCGTAACGTAATTGAACACCTTGACTTCCTTATTCATATTGCCCTGCCGGATGATGCGACCATTGCGCTGGGTCATGTCGCTGGGCTTCCAGCCAACGTCCAAGTGATGCACCGCCACAAGCCGGGATTGCACGTTGGTGCCCGCTCCCATTTTTGCCGTACTTCCGAGCAAAACTCGCACATCGCCGGAGCGCACTTTGGAGAACAGCGCCGCCTTTTTTGCTTCGGTGTCAGCATTGTGGATAAATTCGATCTCGTTTTCCGGCACACCGGCGGCGATCAGCTTTTTGCGAATGTCATCGTAGACGTTGAAATTGCCATCGTTTTTCGGTGTCGAGAGGTCGCAGAACAAAAGTTGGGTCAACTTCTGTTCTTTACCCTCCTCCCAGATTTTCAACACATTTTGAACGCATACGTTCAATTTGCTGTTGGGATCATCTGGCAGCATGGGGTTCATCAAGCGAACGTCCAAGCCGATTTTGCGCCCATCGTTTGTGACGCAGAGCATATTGTCCACGGAGGCATCCACTGCACCGGAGTGGATTTCTGCAGCACGTTTGCTCAGTTCCTGCACCATTTCCTTTTGAATTTCGGACGGCTTTGCCACCACGGTTTCAAACTTTGCGACCGGCACCGGCAGATGAAGCTGGTCGCTAGTTTTAATGTCCGCAACCTCCTTGAACATGGACATCAACTCAGGGAGGTTGAAAAACTTGGCGAACCGGGTGCGGGCACGGTAGCCGGTACCCTCCGGGGCAAGTTCAATGGCCGTGGTCGTCTCACCAAAGGTGGATGCCCAGCAGTCGAAGTGCGTCAGCTTTTTCTGCTGCAAGGTGCTGTACTGGAGGTACCGCATGACCGTGTACAACTCGGTCATGGAGTTGCTCACCGGGGTGCCGGTAGCGAATACCACGCCACGCCCGCCGGTGATCTCGTCCAGATAGCGGCACTTGCCGAACATATCGCTGGATTTCTGGGCTTCGCTGGTGGATAATCCAGCGACATTCCGCATTTTTGTGGTCAAAAAGAGGTTCTTGTAGAAATGGCTCTCGTCCACAAAGAGCCTGTCAACGCCCAGTTGCTCAAAGGTGATTACATCGTCCTTACGCTCATCGGAGCGCAGTTTTTCCAGCTTGGTTTCCAGCGTTTTCCGGGTCTTTTCCATCTGCTTGATGGAGAAATTCTCGCCTGCGTGGACTTTCAGCTCATTGATGGCGGCAAGCGTTTCATAAATTTGCTCCTGAATAATACGCTCCTGCCGCTCAAAGGACAGAGGAATGCGCTCAAACTGGCTGTGCCCAATGATGACAGCATCGTAGTCGCCGGTGGCGATGCGGGCGCAGAATTTTTTGCGGTTTGCGGTCTCAAAATCCTTGCGCCGTGCCACCAAAAGTTTGGCGTTGGGGTAGAGGTTCAGAAAATCCGATGCCCATTGTTCCGTCAGATGGTTGGGCACTACGAACAAGGATTTCTGGCACAGCCCCAGCCGTTTCGCTTCCATAGCGGATGCCGCCATTTCGTAGGTCTTGCCCGCACCAACTTCGTGTGCAAGCAACGTATTACCGCCATAAAGCACATGAGCAATGGCGTTGCGCTGGTGCTCCCGGAGGGTGATCTCCGGGTTCATGCCCACGAATTTGATGTGACTTCCGTCATACTCACGGGGACGGGTAGAGTTGAACAGCTCGTTGTACTGCTTCACCAGCGCAATGCGCCGCTGGGGGTCTTGCCAGACCCAGTTGGCAAAAGCGTCCTTGATGACCTGCTGTTTCTGCTGAGCCAGCATGGTCTCCCGCTTGTTCAACACACGTTTCGGCTTGCCCTCGGCATCCTCAATGGTGTCGTAGATGCGGACATCTTTCAGATTCAGGGTCTCCTCCAAGATCTTGTAGGCATTGGCACGGCTGGTGCCGTAGGTTTCGGAGGAGATAATATCCCCTCTGCCGGTGGCAGTTTTGCCCTCCACGCGCCACTCTGCGGTATAAGGAGAATATCTCACCTTGACTGCATGGCGCAGATAGTAGGGAATCTGGAACGTCTCGGTCATAAACTTCTGGATAATGTCCGGGTCCAGCCAAGTAGCACCCAGCCGTATATCAATTTCAGATGCTTCCAGTTCTCTGGGCTGCGCTTTGGTCAAAGCCTCCACATTGATCTTGAACTCCGGGTGGCTTTCAGCGGCAAGCTGAGCCATGCGCAGTTTATTCCGCACATTGCCGGAAAGATACTCGTCCGCAGGTTGCCAGCCGGCTTCCGGGTCGTCTGCATCGGCGGCGGGATCTTTGAAAATCACACCGGACAGTTCGGTGGTAATGCGCCTGTACTCGCCGGGTGTGCCCAGCAGTTCTGCCATATAAGGCAGGTCTACTTTGCCGTGTTCCCCGATGGACACTGCCAGTGCTTCACTGGGGGTATCCACGCTGGTGACAACACGCTCTGGCCGAATCGTCCGCTTGGTGAACATATCTGCCTTGGACTTAAGATTTTTATTCTCGTCCAGATTCTCCAGCGAGCAGAGCAGATAGTAGGAACTGTCATCATCGAACAGGCGGGCATTTTTCTTGTCGTTAATCAGGCCGTATTTTGCAGTAAAGGCATCGTAGGCGGCGTTCAATTTTGCTTGCGATGCCTTAATGTCCTCGTCCGGGAAGTCATTCAGCTGCTGCTGAATCAGTTCGTTGACGATTTGCCGCAACTCCACCATACCAGCTACACGGCCTTTGGCGTTGTCGGACAGTTCAATCTGCGTCATGATAGAGTTCTCTCGGTAGTAGATTTCGCCATCAACAACCGTATAGCTAAAATTCTTCACAGTCGGGTCTGCAGGCAGCGTTTTGCGCTGTGCTTCCGCATCTGCGACGTCCGGGGCAGCAATCTCCACCGCAGTGTAATTGCCCTCAATATGCTGTACCGCTTCTGCAAGCTGGTCTGCCAGCACTGCACCCTCAATGGGTGCAACGGTCAGGTCGTGACCGTACTGGGTGCTTTCCAGTTCCAAATTTCCCAACACCATTTCCGGGTGGTCTACGAAATACTGGTTGATGGCAAAGCCGTCCTCGGTCTTGCCAAGCTGTACCCAGTCCGGCTCATGGTCGATGGGGCGGTCACGCTTCTGCAAAAAGATAATGTCGCTGACAACATCTGTGCCAGCGTTGGCACGGAACGCATTATTCGGCAGACGGATGGCACCCAGCAGATCGGCACGCTCTGCCATGTGCTTGCGGGCGGTGCTGTCCTTGCTGTCCATGGTGTAGCGGCTGGTGACGAACGCCACCACGCCGCCCGGACGCACTTGGTCGATGGCCTTGGCGAAAAAGTAGTTGTGGATGCTGAATCCCAACTTGTTGTACGCCTTGTCGTTGACCTTGTAGTTGCCGAAGGGCACGTTGCCCACCGCCAGATCGTAGAAATCACGGCGGTCTGTGGTCTCAAAGCCCGCCACGGTAATGTCGGCCTGCGGGTACAGCTTTTTGGCGATGCGCCCGGTGATGGAATCCAGCTCTACGCCGTACAGACGGCTGTCCTGCATGGTGTCCGGCAGCATACCGAAGAAGTTGCCCACGCCCATACTAGGTTCCAGAATGTTACCGCTGCGGAAACCCATGCGCTCCACCGCATCGTAGATACCACGGATCACGGTGGGGCTGGTGTAGTGGGCGTTCAGAGTAGAAGCGCGAGCAGCGGCGTATTCATCCTCAGAGAGCAGTTCTTTCAGATGGGTGTACTCGGCAGACCAATTTTCCTTGTTGGGGTCAAAGGCATCTGCCAGACCGCCCCAGCCCACATATTGCGAAAGCACCTGTTGCTCCTCGGCGGTGGCACCCCGGTGCTCCTCTTCCAGCTTGAACAGGGTACGGATGGCTTCGATGTTCCGGGCGAATTTCTGTTTGGGGCCTCCGACACCCAAATCATCATCCGTGATGTGGAAGTTCCCGGCAAGTTCAAGTGTGGATCGTTCCGGTTCAACTGCATCTAGAGTAGGTGATTTTGAGCCAATCGTCTGGATCACAATATCATAAGGCATACGGTTTTCTTCAGCAGGGTATATGGCAACCGTTTTTACAGTATCATCTGGCTGCGTAGTAACCTGTTCATTCTGCCGCAAGCCATCCTCGAATTGTCGTTTGTTGATAACTTCGTTATCCCACGACTGTCCCTGTGCGCTGGTGTCAATGCGAACATCCGTTTCGCCCACATAGCCGATTGTTCCTTCGATGGTTCGGGTAGGAAGGTCAACGATAACATTGTCACCGACCTTGTAATCGGGTAGGGGGTGTTCCATCACTTCCTGTTCCTGCTCGTACAACTCCCGGACAAGAGCCAGCGGTTCCTCCCGGAAAATTGGCATCCGCATTTCTGCCAGTGCCACATCCTGCAGGGTAACGCTGTCCTTATCAAAGTTTACTGTATCCACCCGGAAAGTGCGTCCTTCCATGTGGATGGTAATGCCCAGCGGCAGATAGTCCTCCCGGCGCAGATACTTGGTTTGGTGGTGGGTGCCATCCTCGTTCAGCCCGGCAAGGTAGATGTTCTCGCCGCACTGCCACAGTTGTTTGGCACGGTATGCCCACTGGTCGCGGGGAAAGCCGATGACCGGGACGGTGCCCAGTGCTGTTTCTTTTTCCAGAAGTTTGCCGCCCAGACGTTCACTGACTTTTTGCGCGTCATCTGCGTAAAACTCAAACTGTCCGTTCTGCTCAAAGCCCACCAGCGCATCCGGGTGCTGCTCCTTCAGGGCATTGTACTCGGTGGCGGCATCCAGCGGCAGCAGTGCAGGGCGTTCCTCCACTTTGCTGTGGTAGTGCTCCAATTCCTCATCCGTGACGCTGACCAGTTCCGAAAAGTCCAAAGCTTCCAGCTCGGTTTCGGTCAGGTCTTCCAGACTTTCGTACTGCCGCTCATCTATCAATACCTCGCCCAGATACCGCTCCACTCGATACCCCACCAGATCCACGTTGACCTGAATGGGAATATCCTCATCGGTGGCGTGGGTGTAGGCAATGCCGATTTTAGTCAGATCGGAAAAGTCCGGCTCGGAGTCGTACTCCTCCTGACAAAACTCCCGGATCAGTTTTTTGGCACGATCTATGGCACCATCCGGCTTTACGCTGACAGGCGCAGGGGGCGTGTAATGCTCCTTTTCTCTATCCGTCAGGTAGCGGTCGGACTGGACCATTAGGTCGATATACTTTTCCACCTGCGTCCAGCTTAACGTGAATTTCTTGTGTTCGGGGTAATGGTCAAATTCCATTCCTCTCCCGTCGTGGTTGACAAACCCTCTGCTGCCATCCAGATAATCGTGGGAGTGCCCACCGATGCCGTATTCCTTTGCCAGTGCCTTGACACGGAGATTGCGGTCGGGCTGGGTCTGGTACAGTGCCATAATACGCTGCTTGCCACCCTCAAACCCGGAGCCGTGCTTACGCAGTTCGTTTTCGATTTCAGCCTGCGACAAAACAAAAGCAGAGGGCAATTTTTCGCTCTCCGCTTGGTCGATTTTTCCAATTTGTTCAGCTTCGGTAGGGATGTGGGCATCGAAGAAACTTAGCTGTAGATCAGCTCCGTCAGCACCAGTTCCTCGGCCTGCGCTTTCAGGCTGTTCATGTGTTGCACCCACGCCATCTGCCGGCTCTCTTTGTCCGGGGCCGGGTTCTGTTTCAGAAGCTGCTCCATGGTCTGCTGCATCCGGCTCTCTGCCGTCTGCTCCACCTCCATCAGGTGCGGGTACAGGCTCCCGTTCAGGAGCATCGTGTTGTACAGCACCGGGCGATGGTCCTTCAGGTACGTCCGGCGCAGCCTGCCGTACTTGCCCAGCGGCTTCCGGGGCTGGTTCAGGGTCAGGTTCGGGAGCTGGTAGTCCCCGACGGTCGAGTAGGTCACGTTCCTGCTGTTCGTATTCATATTGGCTCCTTTCTGCATTGCGGCGGCGAATGGTTGTTTTTACGGTGCGCTCGATGTTCCGCAGCACCTCCCGGCTCATGTCGCTGACGGCTGCGCCGAGGGCGTAAACACTGTCTGGGGTTGAGAAATTGTAGATTGCCTGAAAATCGTCCTTGTCGAACCACCCGGCAGGCTCAAATCCACAGCGTTCCAGCAGCGTGTAGGTGACGCTGATGGCGGCAGCAGACTTGAACTGCATCTCCACTCCGGCTTCATCATAATCCATCAAGAGCGAACCGTCAACGATGGCGAGAATGTCACCACTGTTGTTGTCCCAGTAATCTGCCACCAGTTTCCCGGCAACATCCGCAAGCTGCTGGCTGACACGCTCTCCGCTGATGCCGTAGGTGGCGGCGAGCATTTCTGAAACCGGCTGCACCAAATCGGGACCGAGCTGCCACACCTCCGGGTCACGGGAATTGCGGCGCACCCCGGTGTCCGACACATCGAAAACGTAGTGCAGGCGCGGGAATCCGCTGGATTCGTCCAGCAAGGCGATGCCCTTAGAGCCACGCCTGACATAGCGGTTCATCCGGTTGCGCCAAATGTCAAATTCGGCGCAGGCGGTGGCATCCGGGCGCTGGGCGTAGATCATGAGCTGGTCCGCAAAGGGGTACTTGTACAGCCGGGATGCGGTGGTCAGGTAGTCCGTCCAACTTTCCCAGTACCGGGTCAAGCCGTTGGCTGTGCGCTGGGCAAGGGCGAGATATTCTTCGGTTTTGCTTGGCATTTTGGCCTCCTTTCAGCTCTGTGGTAAACAAAAAAGCGAGCGGCCTTTTCAGGTCACTCGCTTATGGAATCTATGGTGTTTTATTCGTATCGTGCGGCAAACTTTTCTGCCATCTCCAACAGACGGTCAAAGGTCTGCTTTTCTTCCGGCTCCTCAATCAGTTTTGCAAGGAGCGCACGGAACACATCGGTGCTGTCCTGCCCCAATGCAACCGCAACTTTTTCAATGCAGTCGTGCAGCTTCTTGACATCATCATCGGAGGGCTTGGATTTTGCAAGCAGGTCGGACAGGTAGCTGATGAAGGGATAGGTGGAATCATCGTTGATGATCTCGTTGGTCTCCTCGATGATCTTCTGATTTTCCTCTGGTGAAATTTCACCTCTCTGGTTCAGAATCTCGCGAGAAGAAGTGCGCCCTTTCAAAAAGGTGGCAAAAAGCAGGCGGTCGATGGGTGATCTTTTTTTGTTATCCATTGGCTATCCTCCGCTTTCATTTTTTTCTGTGCGATAAAACTGGTTTTAGTATAGCATGAACCGATGCATTCTATCAAGACTACTTTCTTGCGGGTTTTGATTTTTTAGAGCGATAGCTTATGACACTATCCTAGTTGACAATCATCTACAAACTGGAAGTTGTGGATTAGTTTTTAAAAAGGAATTTAACTGGAGGCTGTTCATCCAAATGCTCTCCAATCATTTTCTCCATCCAAATCATGTTATACCAGCGACCAAATTTATACCCGCAACGATTAAACTCTCCAACTTTTGAAAAGCCTAAGTGAGCATGGAATTCTGCGCTGTTTTTTGTCAGATACTCATCCTCTGTGACAGGATATCCGATGCAAGCATAGAGATTCAAGATACCCATAGCCCGAAGCTCACATTCCAATGCTTCATACAATTTACGACCTAAGCCGCACTTTCGAGCAGTGTGACTTAGGTAGATAGTCAACTCACAAGACCAGTCATAGGCTGCTCGTCCTACAAAGGAGCCTGCATAGGCATATCCCTGAATTACTCCATCCTGTTCAATGACAAGGTAGGGGTATTTCTTTTTTATGTTTTCCATACGCCGTTGAAATTCGGTAAAGGATGGCACATCGTACTCAAATGTGATAGCTGTATGTTCAACATAGTAGGCATATATTTCTAAAAGACGTCTTACATCATCCAACCTTGCATTTCGAATTACTATAGCCATTTTTCATCTCCCCTTATCGCTTCAAATTCCGAGTTGTCGATTTCAGTATATCACATCGAACTCCATTGTAAAATAGCCTATGTACGCCGCCCGCAGGCGGCAAAAGTCAGTCCGGGGGAAATTCCAGTTCGGCAAACTCCGCATCGGTCAGCAGTTTCAGCTTTTCGATAACGCCCTCCGACAGCTCCCGCAGGGCAGTTTCGTCAGGCATCAGATAGCACTGCATGAGCCGCAGTTCGTGGATAAGCCCCATCCGGGTGCCGGTGTTGTAGAGCATCATCAGCATGAGTTCTTCATGGTTAAAGTTCATGGGCATCCCTCACTTTCCGGCATACCGTGGGATTGCACTCCGGGGCATCGCACTTTTCCCTGAGATTCATCAGCACCGAGGTGCGCTCCTGCTTTTTATCCAGAAACCGCGGCAGTTCCTTGAAGCCGATGCTGTCCACATAATGCGCCGAAATTTTCCCATCCTGATTCAGCATGATCACATCACTGACCGACAAGCTGTGCCCATGGTAATCCGTCGGGCGGGCGAAGTTGAATTTCTGGTACAGTTGTTCCAGCAGTTCTGCTTGCGGAACGCTGCGCTTTCCTTCCGGGAGATTGCCCCGGTACAGGACCTCGTAATTCTCAATGGACGGAGTAATGTTCTGCTTATCCAAATAGCGCATGGCGGCAAAGCGGAGTGCAGGGTCTGCATCCTGTTGCAGCTGCATGACCAGATAGCAGTCGTGCCCGCTTTGCCGGAATTGCTTCATCCGGTATGACTGAATCTCATTTCGGTCTGCGAGCTTCTGGGCAAACTCCTCTTGCGTGAGCGGGATACAGTCCTTGTTCCGTAGATTGTGGCTGTACAGAATCTCGTCCCGCACTTCCTCGATCATCAGTTCGGGCGCGTCAATTTTTCCGCGCTCCAACAGGCAACAGTCGCCCTGATAGAGAGCATAATTCCATGCGCCATCCTCTGCCTGCACGGTGAGGTAATAGTCATATTCCAGATTCCACGCCCGCTGCTCCTGCTGTGTCAGCGGCTCCGGCTCCACGATGGCATGACTGCGCGCCATGCGCTCTGCAAATTCACAGATGTGCTGCACCGAGGACCCGATCTTCATGTGGTAGTCATCGAGATATTCGACCTTCTCCGAACGCTGGTGCCCATCCGGGTAGGTCATCTGCACAACGCCGCCGTCCGGCACCCGGAACAGCTCGTTGTACATCGGGTCGATGAACCGCACATCGTTCTCCGGCAGAGAACGCGGAGCCAGATTTCGGCGTTTGCGAACCCCGGAGCGAAACTTCTCCAAGGTGGTAACGGCAACGTTCTGGATCTTTCCCATGGGCTCGTCCTGATGCTCTGCCAGATAGTACGCACGGGCAGTCTCGATGCGCCGCTGGGTGTTGCCCAGAACTTCCCGTGGAATCTGCCCTTCCTCCACCGGGAGCGAGCTGCTTTTGTCAAAAACCTCGTACCCGACACCTGCGAGATTCTCCCGCAAATGCAGATACGTTTGCTCGTTGAGGAGGTAGACCGCCTCGTTGTCCTTTATTACGGCATCATCTTTCATCAGCAGCCCCCTTCAAATTCCAGAGAAAACTTGCTGCGGCCATCCGCTTCACAGGACAGCAGCACGGTGGCGTTGTAGGTCTTGCCCTTGGCACTCTTGCAGTCCTTCAGGCGGACACGACCATCCCGCAGCAGCTTGTCCGCCACATGAGCATCCATGCGTTTGCCGAGCCGTTTCAGAAAAGCATTGTCCTTCCACAGCACGAAACGGCAAGGGTTGGATTCACAGAACCAGCCTTTTTCACGCTCCACAACATTTGCACCGCAATTCGGGCAGACACCAATGATTTTGTTTTTCATAAGCGCATTCGCTCCTTTCGCAGCCTCGGTGGTATTCACCAGCGAGGAGATCATTTCTTTGATTTCTGTCATAAAAGTTTCCGGCTCCTTTTCGCCGCGTTCGATTTGCAGCAGTTTTGTTTCCCAATCGGCGGTCATTTCCGGGGATTGGATTTCTTCGGGCATCACGGTGATGAGGGCTTTTCCCTTGTCGGTGGGCAGCAGCACCTTGGTTTTCTTGTTGCCCTTGCGCTCCAGAAAGCCCTTCTGCACCAGCTTTTCGATGGTGGCAGCTCTGGTTGCTGGAGTGCCGATGCCCTGACGCTCTACACCCTCTGGCATACTGTCTGCACTGGCGGTTTCCATCGCATGAAGTAGAAGGTCCTCGGTGAAATGCTTCGGCGGGGACGTTTGACCTTCCTTCAGTTCGGCATCAGCAACGCTGCACTGACTCTGCTCTTGCGCATCGGGCAGAACAACTGCTTCCTTTTGCTTGCCCAGAAGTTCCCCCAGCATTTTTCGTTCCATGGCTTTCCATCCGTCGGACAGCACCACCTTGCCTTTTGCGGAAAACTCCTCTCCGGCGCAGATGGTGGTGAGCGTAGTTTCTGCATAGCGGTGCGGTTCGCCTACGGCGCAGAGCAGCCGTGCAGCAATCAGCCGCAAAACATTCCGCTCTCCGGCAGGGAGGGCGGCAAGATCTGCATTTGCCATGCTTTTCGTAGGCAGCAGCGCATGGTGGTCGGTGACCTTGCTACCGTTGATGACCTGCTGCACATGGATGGGAACCGGCTCCTCCACGGCAAACGCCCTGCCCGTGTCCGTCACCAGCCCCGGAAGGGATGCCGCCATATCCTCCGTCAAAAAGCGGCTGTCCGTGCGGGGGTAGGTGATGAGCTGTTTTTCGTAAAGACTTTGGGCATAATCCAAGGTCTGCTGCGCCGTAAATCCCAACAGACGGTTTGCATCCCGCTGCAATGCGGTAAGGTCATAGA
>ERZ1027228.638-NODE-638-length-13974-cov-5.499102_pt1 | contig 13974 bp, 10 predicted proteins | sample MGYA00519266_ERZ1027228 | MGnify/ENA primary metagenome ERZ1027228 (study PRJEB26926, sample SAMN06164465) | human gut metagenome | biome: ENVO:00009003; feature: ENVO:2100002; material: ENVO:00002003 | host: Homo sapiens | place: USA | collected 2012 ...
AGCCTTATCGTCGGCAGCGTCAGATGTGTATAAGAGACAGGTTTATAATAATGTTTACAGAAAGAGAAACGCAAAAACACATTAAGGGGGAAATACCATGGACCATATTAAACTTGGATATGCACCGACAAGAAGAAGTATTTTCAGTGCACCAGATGCAGTAAAGTATCGTGGACTGACTGCAGACAGACTGAGAGAACTTGGAATCGATTTTGTAGATATCACAGACATCAACGAGGAAGGACTTCTCTATGATGACGAAGGAATGTACAAGATCGCAGAGAAGTTCAAAAGAGAAAAAATTGACGGTCTGTTCCTTCCGCACTGCAACTTTGGTACAGAATTTGAATGTGCAAGACTTGCAAAGGAACTGGGAGTTCCGGTTCTTCTCTGGGGACCGCTGGATGAGCGTCCGGATGAAAACGGTGTCCGTTTAAGAGATACCCAGTGTGGACTTTTTGCAACAGGAAAAGTACTCAGAAGATTCCGGGTACCGTTTACTTACATGACAAACTGTCGTCTGAACGATCCTGTTTTTGAACGTGGCCTGAGAGACTTCATGGCAGTCTGCAACGTAGTAAAGAAATTCAGAAACATCAGAATCCTCCAGATTTCCACAAGACCATATGAATTCTGGACCACCATGTGCAACGAAGGAGAGCTTCTGGAGAGATTCAATATCCAGCTTACTCCGATCCCGATGCCGGAACTTACTGATGAAGTAAAGAAAGCAAAAGAAGAAGGAACGGAAGTTGCCAAAGTAATGGAATACTGCCGCCAGAACATGATCATTGATATCAAAGACAATGAACTTGAAAACGTGGCAGCCCTCAAGGTAGCAATGAAGAACCTGATTACAAAATACGGATGTCAGGCAGGAGCAATCCAGTGCTGGAACCAGCTGCAGTGTGAACTTGGAATCATGCCGTGTGCAGCGAATTCACTTCTGAACGAAGAAGGAATCCCGGTTGTCTGCGAAACTGACATTCACGGTGCGATCACCGCACTGATGGTAGAGGCAGCAGGAATGGGAGATACCAGAAGCTTCTTTGCAGACTGGACCATCCGCCATCCGGATATCGAAAATGGTGAGCTTCTGCAGCACTGCGGACCATGGCCGATCTCCGTGGCAAGAGAAACACCAAAGATTACCTATCCGCTGGCATTCAGCCATCCGGGTGCGATCACAGCTGAGGCAAAACACGGAGAAGTTACCCTGGCACGCTTCGATGGAGACAATGGAGAATATTCCCTCCTCCTTGGAAATGCCAAAGGTGTGGACGGACCGAAGGGAATGGGAACTTACCTCTGGGTAGAAGTAGAAAATATCAAACGACTGGAAGCCAAGATCGTAGAAGGACCTTACATCCATCACTGTGTGGGAATCCACAAGGATGTTGTTCCGGTACTGTATGAGGCATGTAAATATATCGGCGTAAAACCGGATCTCTACGACCCGATCGAAGAAGATGTAAAAGCTTATTTAAGAGGAGAATGAGATGAATATGGAAAATCTGACAGCGTTATCCTATGATTTACGAAAAGATGTAATTGATATGATCTGTGCCGGAAAAGCCGGACATATCGGCGGTGATATGAGTGTTATGGATACTCTGACAGCACTGTACTTTAATCAGATGAATGTAACACCGGACAATATGGATGATCCGAATCATGACCGTTTTGTTATGAGTAAAGGACATTCTGTGGAAGCTTTGTATGCAGTGCTTGCAAAGAAAGGCTTCTTCCCGATACAGGAAGTAATTGATACCTTCAGTAAATTCGGTTCCAAATTTATCGGACATCCGAACAATAAGCTTCCGGGAATCGAAATGAACTCCGGTTCTCTGGGACATGGACTTCCGGTAAGTGTTGGTATGGCACTTGCAGGAAAAATGAATGGTCTCACCTATCGTGTATACACCGTTATGGGTGATGGCGAGCTGGCAGAAGGTTCTGTCTGGGAAGGTGCAATGGCAGCCAGCCAGTACAAACTCGACAATCTCTGTGCAGTAGTCGACAGAAACCGTCTTCAGATCTCCGGAAATACAGAGGACGTTATGCATCAGGATGATCTTCACGAAAGATTCAGAAGCTTCGGATGGAACGTGATCGATGTAAAAGACGGCAACAATATCGACCAGTTAAATGCAGCGTTTGAGGAAGCAAAAACAGTCAAAGGAAAACCAACCGTACTGATCGCAAACACCATCAAGGGATGTGGATCTTCTGTCATGGAAGACAAGGCAGCATGGCATCATCATGTACCGAATGCAGAAGAATATGATCAGATCATGAAAGACCTGGAAGCAAGAAAGGAGGCTGCTCTCAATGAGTAAAATTGCCAATAAACAGATGATTTGTGAAGTGCTGATGGAAGCAGCAAAAACCGATAAAGATATCGTTGCACTGTGCAGCGATTCCAGAGGAAGCGGATCCTTTACCCCTTTTGCAGAAACTTATCCGGATCAGTTTGTAGAGACAGGTATCGCAGAGCAGAACCTTGTAAGTATCTCTGCCGGACTTGCAAAATGCGGCAAAAAATCCTATGCAGTATCACCGGCCTGCTTCCTTTCTACAAGAAGCTATGAACAGGCAAAGGTAGATGTTGCCTACTCCAATACTAACGTAAAACTCATCGGAATCAGCGGCGGTGTAAGCTACGGTGCACTGGGAATGAGCCATCATTCTGCACAGGATATCGCAGCAATGTCTGCAATCCCGAACATGAGAGTTTATATCCCGAGTGATCATCTTCAGACAAAAGAACTGACAAAAGCACTTCTCAAGGATGAAAAGCCAGCTTATATACGCGTTGGACGTAACGCAGTAGACCCTGTTTACGAAGAAGGAAATGTACCATTTGAGATGGATAAGGCAACAGTGATCTGTGAAGGAAGCGATGTTGCGATCATTGCCTGCGGCGAGATGGTAGGACCTGCAAAGGCAGCAGCAGAGCTTTTGAAAGAGCAGGGAATCAGTGCAGCTGTAGTAGATATGTACTGTATCAAACCGCTTGATACAGCAGCGATCGTAAAGGCTGCTTCCAATGCAAAAGCAGTTCTTACTGTAGAGGAACATGCACCGTTCGGCGGACTTGGCTCCATGGTAAGCCAGGTGGTAGGAAGCGAGTGCCCGCGTAAGGTAGTCAATATGTCTCTTCCGGATGCACCGGTCATCACAGGAACATCCAGAGAAGTGTTTGATTATTATGGATTAAATGCAGAAGGCATCGCAAAAAAAGCAGCGGAACTGGTGAAATAATATGAATAAATATGTACTTGGGATCGATCAGAGTACACAGGGAACAAAGGGACTCCTTTTTGATGAAAAAGGAGCCCTTCTCTGCAGAGCTGATCTTCCACATAAACAATATATCGATGAACGTGGATGGGTTGAGCATGATCCGGAGGAGATTTATGCGAATACCCTCCAGGTTGTAAAAAATCTCATTGAAAAAGCAGGAATCGACAAAAAAGAGATCTCTGTACTTGGGATCAGCAATCAGAGAGAAACCGCTCTTGTATGGGACAAAAAAACCGGAAAGCCGGTGTACAATGCTGTTGTGTGGCAGTGTGCAAGAGGAAGCGAGATCTGCAAAAAGATTGCAGCAGAGCATGAAAATGCAGAAGAACTGGTTCGCTCGCATACAGGGCTCCAGTTATCTCCATATTTTTCAGCGGCAAAGATCGCCTGGGTCCTCCAGAATGTGCCGGGAGTACAGGAAAAAGCGGACAGAGGTGAACTCTGCTGTGGAACGATCGACAGTTGGCTTGTCTATAAGCTGACTGGCGGAAGAGAATTCCGCACCGATTATTCCAATGCTTCCCGTACCCAGATGTTCCATATCGGAGAGCTTGCCTGGGATTCGGAAGTCTGTGGACTGTTTGGGATCCCGGTATCCTGCCTTGCAGAAGTGACAGATTCCGATGGCGAATACGGCACAACAGATTTTGACGGTTATCTGGATGCACCGATTCCAATCCGCGGTGTTCTTGGAGATTCCCATGGAGCACTGTTTGGACAGGGATGTATCGAGATAGGAATGATCAAGACCACTTACGGAACAGGTTCCTCCATTATGATGAACATCGGTAAGAAACCGGTCTACAGTAACCGCGTGGTAACTTCTCTTGCGTGGAAACTGAATGGAGAAGTGAACTATGTTCTGGAAGGAAATATCAATTATACAGGGGCTGTGATTACCTGGCTCAAGGATGATCTGAAGCTGATCGCCTCTCCGGGTGAGACAGAAGCACTGGCGTTTGAGGCGAATCCAAAAGACCATGCATATCTGGTTCCGGCGTTTACCGGACTTGGAGCACCTTACTGGGACAGCGAGGCAGAGGGGATCCTCACCGGAATGACCAGAACGACAAAGAGAGCGGAGATCGTCCGTGCCGGTCTGGACTGCATTGCATACCAGATCACAGACGTAGTTAAAGCCATGAGCGAAGAATCTGGTATTGCGATCGGAGAGCTCCGTGTGGATGGCGGTCCGACCAAAAACAAATATCTGATGCAGTTCCAGAGCGACATTGCAGATGTGTCCGTGCAGGTTCCGTCCGCAGAGGAATTATCCGGTATCGGTGCAGCTTATGCGGCCGGCATTGCGGCAGGAATCTATAATCGTGAAGAAGTTTTTGGACAAATGAGCAGGACAAAGTTCTCGCCGAAGATGGATGTTTCAGAGAGAAATAAGAAATATCAGGGATGGAAAGCAGCAGTAGAGCAGGTTCTGACAGATTAATATGATTCTCCTTAAGCAGATAAGGTAAATAACCAAAATCTGCTTGAGGGGAATTTTTTAGTTTGTCTGGGCTTGTCCACTTTGTTCCTTGTATCCAAGATAAATCTCAGATATAATAATTATATTATACTTGAAACTGTGTTTTTTAAGAAAGAGGTACGGATGAAAAAAGATTTAACACGCAGGCATCATATCCCGTCATTGATCGTGATGCTTACCCATGAGGATATGACAGTTAAAAATGCATATGAGATTTTTGATGCGTATAAGGACTCTGAGGCAGAATACTGGGGATTTAAGGAGGCACCTCTTCCGCTTCCTCAGATGAAAGAACTTTATGCTTATATGAAGCAATGTGGCAAAAAAACAGTTCTGGAAGTAGTTGCATATACACGGGAAGAATGTCTGGAGGGAGCGCGGATGGCAGCTGAATGTGGCTGTGACTTTCTGTTAGGGACAGTTTATTCTGATGATGTAAATGAATTTTGCAGAGATAAGGGAATCAGATATATGCCGTTTGTGGGAGAAATCCATGGACGTCCTTCTGTTCTGGAGGGAACCTGCGAAGATATGATCCGTCAGGCAAAGGAATATCTGAAGAAGGGAGTCTATGGAATTGATATTCTGGGGTACAGATATACCGGAGATGCTGTCAGACTGAATGAAGAGTTTGTGAGGGCGGTAGATGCACCAGTCTGCATTGCAGGAAGTATCAATGATTATCAGAGACTGAATGAGATCAGGAAAGCAGGGCCGTGGGCATTTACGATAGGAAGTGCTTTCTTTGACAACAAGTTTGAAGGCGATTTCGGGGAGCAGATTAATAAGGTCTGTCAGTACATAAAAAGTGAGAGTGCAAAATGTTAGAAAAATATTATCCATATGAGTATGCTCAGAGTGTGTTTCAGATTGATTATCAAAAACTTTATGACAGGGGATTTCGGGGGATCATTTTTGATATAGATAATACTCTGGTACATCATGGTGACAGTTCAACACTGGAGATTGATGACCTGTTTCGCAGGATTCAGGGAATTGGACTGAAAACAATACTGTTATCAAACAATGACAGAGAACGAACAGAACGTTTTATCAAAAATATAGATACACCATATATCTGTGATGCGGACAAACCTGAGCCCGGAAACTATCTGAAAGCAGTGAAGCTTTTGGGCATAAAAAAAGAAGAAGCGGTTGTTGTAGGAGATCAGATATTCACGGATATTCTGGGAGCAAACAGAAGCAAGCTTGCAAGTATCCTTGTCAGGTTTATCAGGCTGGATAACGAAAAGTCGATCGGAAAACGAAGATATCTTGAATATGCGATTCTGGAATGCTGGAAACATAACAGGAAATATTACAGGAGAATAGGGGATATCCATATAGAAGGAGCGGACAAAAACATGAAGAAAAAGAAAGAAAAAAAACTATTCTGCGAAATCTGTCCGCTTACATATGAAATCTCAAAATCAAAAGAGATATGTAAGCGGCATATACAGGATCTTACAGGTAAAGAAAAGTTCAGTACGCTAAAACAAAAAGAGAAACTGCCAAATGTGGTGTTCAGTTACAGCAGTACTCTCATAAAAAAGGGCAAAGGTATAGATCCGGTACTCCAGAAAAATAAGGCCAGAAATATCCGTCTTGCTTCTGCGAAGATAAACGGGCTGATCATTCGTCCCGGAGAAACTTTTTCATTCTGGAAAACTGTGGGAAAAACAACAAAGAGAAGAGGTTACCGGGACGGTCGTATTATCATAGGTGATAAACTTATGCCGGGACTTGGCGGAGGACTTTGTAATCTCGGAAATACAATACATCTGCTTGTGATTCACAGTCCGCTTACCGTGACAGAATTCCACAGCCATTCAGATGCGCTTGCGCCTGACCATGGTAAGCGTGTTCCATTCAGTTCTGGAACATCCGTCAGCTACAATTACATAGACTACAGATTCAAAAATAATACAGATCAGAATGTACAGCTTTTGTTGTGGTGTGAAAAAGGAAAATTATGCGGGGAACTGAGAAGTGAAAAGGAGTTTCCGCACTATTATGAGATTATTGAAGAAAACCATCATTTCCACCAGGAAAAAGAAAAATTTTTCAGAATTTCACAGATTTACAGAAATGTGATCGACAGATCTACCGGAAAAATAACAGATAAAGAGCTTATTCGGGATAATCATTCAGAAGTAATGTACGATTATGATCAGATTCCGCCGGAACTGATACGATAGAAAAAGGGTGCTGCAGATCATCAGAAGGATGATTTTGCAGCACCTTTCACTTTCTGTTTTCTTGCGTAAAAATCTGATGTAGTGTATAATATTGAATATGTGAGCCAAAAATACAATTTTAGGGATAAATCAGGTGAACTATATTGAAAAAACAGATTGAACAATTACTCAGCGGAAAATTCAAATATGACCAGCCACAGCTGCTTTTTTCAAAGGATAAGCTGTCCATCATTCTGGAAGCAGGAAAGACGACGCGGGGAGAATTGTATCTCGGAACAGAAGATAATGATAATATCAAGGGATACATAACTTCTTCAGACCGCAGATTTGTGCCGGGAAGCAGCCGGTTTTCTGGAACAATGGTATGCGTTCCGTACGGAGCCGATGGAACAGGAATGCAGCCGGGAGAGGTATGCACAGGATGGCTGTGTGTTACCTCAAATGTAGGCGAATACAAGATCCCGTTCTCGATCGAGGCGAAGCAGAATGAAGAACAGGATTTTCTCAAAGAGATCAAAGACATAGAAACCTTCAAAAAAATTGCCGAAGAAGACTTTAAGACAGCTTATCGACTGTTCAAAAAGCCATCCTTTGCAGCTGTCATGGAGAAGGCGGACAACAAACAGAAGTCTCTGTACGTCGGACTTTCAGCGACAGCCACCAATTACCAGAACCTGGAAGAATTTCTGATCGGCCTTGGAGAGAAGGAACCTGTTTCCGTTTCTCTTAAGACAACCTCAGCGGAATTCTTTGGACTTAGGGAATCCATTCAGGAATCCTTTGATATACACAAGACCGGATGGGGATATCTCAGACTGGAGATCGAGTCTACGGCAGAATTCCTGGAACCAGAACGCCATGTGATCACACAGGAAGAATTCATCGGAAGCAGCTGTCGTATTAATTACATAGTGCATACAGACAAAATCCAAAAAGGCAACCAGATCGGTGAGATCATCGTCAGAAGTCCGTATCAGGAGCTGGTCTATCATGTGACTGCTTCCAGAGGCGCACGTATCCGTGTTGACCTGAATATCGAAGAGAAGCGCCGCAGGGCAGCACTGGTCCGTGATTACATAGATTATCGTGAGGAAAAAACAGACTTCAGAACCTGGGCAGACAAAGCACATAAGGCACTGGAGAAGCTTCATCAGTCCGGAAACGAATATCCGGAATACCATTTGTTTGAAGCGTATCTTGCTTATCTGGAGGACAATCAGAGTCTTGCCAAGGAAATTCTCAAGTCCTGCCAGAGCAGGGAGTTTACACGCGATGAATTAGAAGAAGCCGGCACCTACCTTTATCTGTGCACAATGGTGGGACTTTACAGAGACAAGGGGCAGGCTCTTCAGAAGATCCAGAATTTCTTCCGACAGAGATCTGACAGTTTCCAGCTGCTGTGGATTCTGCTTCAGATGGATCCGACCTATCAGAATTCTCCGTCCATGGCACTCTTTATGATGGAAGAACTGTATGAGAAAGGCTGTACCAGTCCGCTTCTTTATCTGGAGGCCTGGAACTGGATCAGCAGAGACATCTCCAATCTGCACAGACTTTCCCCGTTCTGGATGCAGGTATTCCATTATGCGGGAAGGAAGGGATTTCTGACCGAGGAACTGGTGATGCGGCTGGCGTATCTGTCAGGCTACGAAAAGAAATTCTATGGCTGTCTGTATAAGGCACTTGCCGCAGGCTATGATAAATTTCCATCCGATGATGTGCTGGAGGCTATCTGCAAATATGTCATGAAGGGAGATCCGCGCAAACCGGTTTATTTCCGCTGGTTTTCCCTTGCTGTGCAGCACGGCCTGAGGATCACAAGACTGTACGAATATTATATGGAAACAATGGATATTTCCTATCGAAGACAGCTTCCGAAGCCGCTTCTGATGTATTTTGCCTATAATGACAATTCTCTGGGAGATGCAAGGAAGGCTTATGTCTATGCCAGTGTGGTCACGTATAAAGACCGAGATCCGCAGACCTACGACAGCTATAAGGATACCATGAAGCGTTTTGCGAAACACAAGGCAGAAGAGGGCCAGATCGATGAGAACTATGCAATGCTTTATCAGGAATTCCTTCTGGAGCCGGTGGGAAGAGAGGCAGCAGACCGGATCGTAGAGAAGCTGTTTACCAGCCGACTATACTGTGATGACCCAAAGATCCGCGAGGTGATCGTCTGCTACAGACAGTTTGCAGTTCAGGAAACCTATCCATGTGTGAGAGGAGTTGCCTATCCGAGAATCTATACGGATGATGCAGTGCTTCTGTTCCGCGATGAAAAGCAGCGCTGTTACGCATCCACTGTACATTATAATATCAAGAAACTGATGGATGAATGTGATGCACTGGAAGGAATCCTCAAATGTGGCGTAGAAGACGCAGGTGTTCTTCTGCATTATTGCGAAGGCCATGAACTGAATGGGAAAAATCTGGAATATTTTCAGCAGCTGGCAGAGTCTGAGAGATGTACGGAGGAATACAGGAGCTTTCTGAGAAAGCAGATTCTGGATTATTATGCGGCACATGCAGATGGAGAAGATCTGGACCGTTATCTGTATAAACTGGATTATCGGAAATATATGGAAGCAGACCGCAAGGTTCTCCTTGAAGTGCTGATCTCCAGAAGAATGTTCCGCCAGGCAATGAGCCTTGTAGAAGAGTATGGTTACGAGGGTGTTGAAATCAGCAGCCTTCTCAAGCTTACCAGCAGAATGATCCTCAAAAGTGATATGGCGGAGGATGATGAGCTTCTGGCACTGGCATCAGAAGTTTACAGAGAGGGAAAATATGACGAAGTTATCCTGCACTATTTGATGCTGTACCGCTTTGGACCGATCGGGGAGCTGCTCTCCATCTGGAAAAATGCCCGGGGCTTTGAAATGGATACCTATGATCTGGAAGAAAGAATTCTGGAACTTCTGATCTTCACTTCTGACTACCGCAAGGAAGGTGAGGCTGTACTGGAATCCTATGTAAGCCAGTCGGGTAAGGAACGACTGATCGGTGCCTATCTGACCCAGATTTCTTATGGAGTTTTTGTCAAAGAATATACCATGAGTCCGTTTGTGAGAAGCAGACTGGAATACGCTTACACCAACCACTGGCCATTGAATCTGGTGTGCAGGCTGGCTCTTTTCCAGGAAATCTCCAAAGAAAAGAATCCGAAACTGGAATATGTGGGAATGGAGAAAAGCATTCTGGAAGAGTGTGCAAGGGAGAACCTGACATTCGGATTTTTCCGAAGACTTTCTCCGGAACTTCTGAGTCCATATCAGCTGGATGACAAGACCTTTGTGGAATGCCATGCACATCCGGGAGCCAGAGTGACACTGTTTTATGCACTGGACACGGGACTTGGCACAGAACTGGAATATAAGTGTGAACCTCTAAGAGAAATTTATGAGGGAATTTTCGGAAGGACCTTTACCTTGTTTTATGGAGAGAATCTTCATTATTATTTCCAGATCGACAGAGAAAAAAGCACCAGAACGACTGCAGAGAGGGTGCTTAACATGAAGAAGATCGAGGGAAGTGCAGGAAGTAAGTATCAGCTTCTCAATCAGATGCTTTCTGACAGAAGGCTGGATAAGAAACCGGAAGTAAAGGACGGGCTTAAGAATTATCTTCGCCAGGAACAATATGTAAAAGAAATGTTTACGATAGATAGGGAAGACGGAAAATGAACGAAACGAGAGATTTAATTATCGGAATCGACCTGAGAAATGACAGCTCCCAGCTTTGCTATTATGACCGAAATGCAGATGAACCACGTTCGCTTCCGGTAAAGGTAGGAAGCAGTCAGTATGAAGTGCCGACCTGTCTGTGCAGAAGAGTGGAACAGAAGGATTATTGCATCGGTATTGAAGCGGAATATTTTGCAAGAGAAAAAGGAGGTTTTCTCATCGAAGACCTCTGTGGAATATCTCAAAGCCGGAATACTGTGCAGGTGGCAGGAGAGGAAAAGCAGCCATGGGAGATCCTTGCATATTTTCTGGAAGGAATGCTTAAACTCACCGGTGTTGCAGAGGTGAACAGAAATATCCGTTGTCTGACCGTGGCAATGGAGTCACTGGATGACATCCAGGTCGAAAACCTCCAGAAAGCAGGAAAGCTTCTGGAGATTCCAGAGAACAGCTTTATCATCATGGATCATGAGGAAAGCTTCTATTATTATATCATGGGGCAAAAGGCTGAAACCTGGAACCGCAGTGTCGGCTGGTACAATTTTGACAACAATCATGTAACCTTTCGAAAGATGGTCATGAGTTCTGGTGCAAAACCGGTGATGGTAAAATTAGAAGATCCGATAGAGACAGATCTGAACGATACAGATGATGAGCAGAGAGATGCCGACTTTTATACCTTTGCCAAAAACACACTTGGAAATGAGCTGTATTCCAGCATTCAGATTGACGGAACGGGATTTGACCAGGAGTGGGCACAGAAATCTGTAAAACTTCTCTGCTACCAGAAGCGCAAGGTATTTTATGGAAACAATCTTTTTGCAAAAGGTGCCTGTGCGGCTGGTGCAGAGCGTTTTCTCACGCACAAACTGAAAGATTACCGTTATCTGGGAAGTGCACTGGTCACAAAGAATGTCGGAATGGATATGCGTATTATGGGTGCACAGGCGTATTATCCGCTGATCGAAGCAGGAAGAAACTGGTATGAGTGCAGGGCTGAGTACGAACTGATTCTGGACGGCACGGATGAATTGATTTTTGTCGTTTCCCCGATGGGAGAGGGCGATAAGAAAAAAATCGGCATGCGCCTTCCGGGTCTTCCAAAGCGTCCGAACAAAACCACCCGTCTGCACGTAAAGCTTCAGTATATTTCACAGAAAAAGTGCGAGATCACCGTGACAGATCTCGGTTTTGGTGAGATGTTCCCGGCGAGCGGCAAAGTATGGACAGAAGTCACAAGATGGTAAGGAGGGGATAAGATGAGCGGATATATTTTATGTCAGACACAAAAAGCAAAGATTCCGTATTATATCGAGAATATCAGCACAAATGTCTATTCCCTGGAAGAACTTTGCTATTATTTTTATCATAATCTTTATCTTGTCGATGAGAGTATTCTGAATGAACAGCTGTGCAGATGGCTTCAGGAAGAACTGAATCTTCCGAAGCTGGCAGCAAAGCTTCGTTCCCTGTTTACAAGGAATTTCAGCCTGGAAGAATTTCTGTATCCTGTGTTCAAGGAAATTAATTATCTCACCTACGAAGAAATGAAAAGCCTGAACCTGCAGATTCAGAAGCTGGCAGAAGAATCCCCACTTCTCAGAGCGAAATGCAAGGGTGACGCTCTGGTACAGAATGATATGTATGTGCAGGCAATCCAGGTCTATCAGAAGCTTCTGGAAGAAGAAAATATAGAGGAAGTCAGAGAAGGATTTACAGAATCCGTTTATCATAACCTGGGCTGTGCCTACAGTTATCTGTTTCAGATGGAAAAAGCCGTCGAGTGCTTCCACAGGGCATATGAGGGCAGCAGAACCCGGAAGGCACTGGAGACTTATCTCCTGGCAGTCGGCGTTACCAGAACCCCCGCAGAGTATCAGAGCGTGGTAAGAAGACTTGGTGTAGAAAAAGAGGTTCTTCAGGATATCAAGGAAAAGCTGGCAAAATTTGGCAAAAAGCCGGAAGTTTCGGCTGACCTGGACAATCCGGATGAAATACTTCAAAAGCTCACCCGAGAATATCACAGAAGCACAGGTTCTTAAGCAGAAGTCCAGAATCGTCAAAAAAATATCAGATCAAAATGGGAAATTCTCCAAATAGACTGGACGAATCGTACAGAATCTGGTAAACTAGACGTATAAATTGGAAGTGGTAAGACCAACTTCCAATAAGATTAGGAGGAATTTATCATGTTAGTAAACGCTTCAGAAATGTTGAAAAAAGCAAAAGCTGGTCACTATGCAGTTGGTCAGTTCAACATTAACAACCTTGAGTGGACAAAAGCAATCCTGCTTACAGCACAGGAACTTAACTCTCCGGTTATCCTCGGTGTATCCGAAGGCGCAGGAAAGTACATGACAGGCTACAAGACTGTTGTTGGTATGGTTAAGGGAATGCTCGAAGAACTGAACATCACTGTTCCGGTTGCACTTCATCTTGATCACGGCAGCTATGAAGGATGCCTGAAATGTGTTGAAGCCGGATTTACATCTATCATGTTTGACGGTTCCCATTATCCGATCGAAGAGAACGTAGCAAAAACAAAAGAACTGGTTAAGATCGTTGCAGATCACGGAATGTCCCTGGAAGCAGAAGTTGGTTCCATCGGCGGTGAAGAAGACGGTGTTGTAGGTATGGGTGAATGTGCAGATCCTAAGGAATGCAAGATGATCGCTGATCTTGGTATCGACTTCCTTGCAGCAGGTATCGGTAATATCCATGGTAAATATCCGGCAAACTGGAAAGGCCTGAGCTTTGAGACTCTGGACGCTATCCAGCAGCTGACAGGAGATATGCCGCTCGTACTTCACGGTGGTACAGGTATCCCGGCTGATATGATCAAGAAAGCTATCGACCTTGGAGTATCCAAGATCAACGTAAATACAGAGTGCCAGCTTGCATTTGCTGCAGCTACACGTAAATACATCGAAGAAGGCAAGGATGAGCAGGGCAAAGGATATGACCCACGTAAACTTCTTGCTCCTGGATTCGAAGCAATCAAGGCTACTGTTAAAGAAAAAATGGAACTGTTTGGTTCTGTTGACAAAGCCTGAGATTTATTCAGCTTGAGTAATTTGTAAAGAGAGAGACTTGGAGAGGATTTTTCGGAATCTTTTCCAGGTCTTTTGTGTTCTGAAAAGCTGTTCAGCAGGGTTCCTGTCACGCAGAGGTTGCGGGATATTTCTCTTCGTGGTAAGATAGCGCTATGACAAAAAAAGAAGATATCATCATTATGAATTTTTCAGGAATCTACAAACAGCAGCAGTTCTGGCAGACCGGAGACTGTCTCTTATACACA
>ERZ1027228.655-NODE-655-length-13773-cov-5.426447_pt1 | contig 13773 bp, 17 predicted proteins | sample MGYA00519266_ERZ1027228 | MGnify/ENA primary metagenome ERZ1027228 (study PRJEB26926, sample SAMN06164465) | human gut metagenome | biome: ENVO:00009003; feature: ENVO:2100002; material: ENVO:00002003 | host: Homo sapiens | place: USA | collected 2012 ...
ATGGAACGGTTCCATCACCGGATGCAGCTCCTCTGCCACAGTGAAGGGAACGGTCGATGTCGGCGGCGTGGCAGGTCAGACGAATTCGAGTGCCACCCTGACCGCTTGCTATGCCACGGGCAACGTGACCATAGAAATAAACCCCGCAAAGAATATCGCTGGCGGCAGTCTGGTGGGAATGAACGCAGGAAGCAGCCTCCTTGCCTGCTATGCCACGGGCAACGTAACCAGTACGGGTAGTAGCACTGGCAAAGTACATATCGGCGGCTTTTTGGGAAATAACTACACCACCGTGACCGCCGGCTATTGGAAGAACAATCATGAACAAGGCATCGGCTACAATAGGGAAAGCACCGGAGCCACGAAGGTGGACGGCTCTGTCGTTACCTGGCAGAAAGCCGTTGATGCCATGAACACCGCCTTGCAGAACGCAGGCTCAGAGTGGCGTTACGAACTTAAAGGAGCATTGCCTACCTTGAGGAAGCAGTAAACCGTCGGGGGAAAGTTACGCCCGCAACGGAAAGAACCAGAGTAATAAAATAACAGATATTATGAGGATAAGATTTTTTGCACTTGCAGCGCTCGCCCTCTCACTCGCCGCCTGCACGCAGGACGAAGCGGGCTTCCTACCGGAAGGGGCGGAAGGCACCCCCATCGTCTTCACCGCCACGGGGCTGAACCCAGCCGCGACAGCCATCGCCGCCACCCGTGCCCCAGCGGACGGCAATTGGACGGGTGTGCAGAGTGTGGCAGTCCTGATGGACGGCACGGTGAAGGCATACAACGTGACGCCCTCCACCGCCGACCCCACCAGCGCCACGCTGACCTCCACCGACCCGTACTACTGGACCAACCACAACAACATCACCGTCACAGCGTGGTGGCCCTACACCGCTGGCGAGACAACTCCACCTGCGGTAAAGGTAAAAGCCAACCAAAGTGCCCAAAAAGACTTTGAGGGCAGCGACCTCATCGTAGCCGACGGGCAGACGGTGACCTACGGTAGCCCCACGCTCCGCTTCACCCACCGCACGGCGCGGGTAACCATCGTTCTGACGGACTACACCGAGGGGCTGGCATCCATACAGCTGACGGGTCTCTCCACCGAAGGCGACAACCCGGATATAATCGTCCCGTATGACAAGGGTAGCAACACCTACATCGCCCTCGTAGCCCCGCAAAGTGTGGCAGCTGGCACGACCTTCATTACGTGCACCTTCACTAACGGCAAGACCTTCGTTTATAAGATGAAGAATGCTACCGACTGGCAGGCGGGCGGTGAATATACCTACACCGTCTCCCTCGCTGCGGCAAAAGACCTGGGCTATACCATAGAGAGCAACGGCAGCTACACCGTGACCTCCGCCGATGGCCTGATGAATATAGCCGAATTAGTGAACGGAGGTAAGAGCGACATTAACATTACCCTCGACACAGACATTGACCTCACAGGCAAAAACTGGACGCCGATAGGCACAAGTTTCAGCAACAAATACACCGGCACCTTCGACGGTGGCGGTCATACCATCAAGGGGCTGACCGTTACGACAAATGACCAATTTGTGGGTCTGTTCGGCTCTATCGGTTATGCTGGTACGGTGAAGAACGTGATGATGGAGGACGTACAGATAACAAGCAATCGCAGTTCGGGCTTTGCCGGCGGTGTGGCAGGATATAGCGATGGCACCATTGAAAACTGCTCGGTGTCGGGCAGCGTCAGCGGCACGGTGTACGTCGGCGGTGTAGTGGGTGCTCAATGGAACGGTTCCATCACCGGATGCAGCTCCTCTGCCACAGTGAAGGGAACGGTCTATGTCGGCGGCGTGGCAGGTCAGACGAATGGGGGTGCCACCCTGACCGCTTGCTATGCCACGGGCAACGTGATCATAGAAATAGCCCCCAAAAAGAATATCTCTGGCGGCGGTCTGGTGGGAATGAACGGAGGAAAAGGCGTTCGTGCCTGCTATGCCACGGGCAACGTAACCAGTACAGGTAGTAGCACCGGCAATGTACATATCTTCGGCTTGTTGGGAGATAACTACACCACCGTGACCGCCTGCTACTGGAAGAACAATCAGGAACGAGGCTATAAGACCGCCCCCGAATCTACGAAGGTGGACGGCACTTACGTTACCTGGCAGAATGCCGTTGATGCCATGAACCGCGCCTTGCAGAACGTAGGCTCAAAGTGGCGTTACGAACTTAAAGGAGCATTGCCTACCTTGAGGAAGCAGTAAGCCGTTGCGGGCGGAAAAGTTCCGCCCGCAACGGAAAGAACCGAAGTATAACCCCAATAAAGAAAGGAGGACGTGATGGAACACACGGAGAATCCACCATATTGGTTTTGGCATCAAGGCATTGTCAATAATAATATAGTCTCCAGTGTAAATATGGAAGCTGTAAGCCGGACATTGTCAAGATTGGTGCTCATTAAAGACAACAAATCAAGTATTTAAATTAAAAACATGGGACTTTTTCACAGAGGCAAGAAAAATAATGACGATGAGCCGGACAGTGTTCAAACCAATTCATTCTCTGATATTATGAATGGTTTGCAGTACGCCGTAAACTGTGCACAAGATACATTACAGAATCATCAGATACAAAATCTGACCAGACTTTTTGAAGGAACAAATGCAAATAACGCAAATACGTTCCAATCAAAAAAAATCATGGTTGGAGACAAGACTATTGATATTCCACTTATAGCCTTGATATCCCATCATTATCTTGCAATGGATAATGTGCAGATAAAGTTCAAGGCGAAGGTCGGAAGCGTGGAATCACAGATTCCGGAAAACAACTTGCTGTTATCCAGTCCGCACAGAGCCAATCTCCAGATGCAGATGAGCAACATAAAACCAGATACAGATGATGTCATGGAGGTTTGCGTCAATTTTAAAGTTCAGGAGACTCCGGAGAGTATTTCCCGAATCATTGACGATTTTGTAAAAAACATCTAACAATTTCAAAATTCAAATGTTATGGCAGAAGAAACAAAGAACCAAGGGCAACAAGAATATGCAGAAAATATAAGCGGGCAAGCGAAAGAGATTATTTCCGCTGCATTGGAAGAGACTAAAAATAACGGTACATCCCCTGTACTTGGAGATCCGAATGTGACTGACAATTTTAAGGGGCTTCCCATGCGGGAACTGATTGCAGCACCGCTTATTGCAGCAGCCGAAGCTCAACAGGAATTGGCAGCGACAGCATGGAATTTCTACCAGAAAATTGCTTTTGATGAAGACGGTAAAACAGCTCGTGTATTGGAATTCGATATTAAAAGACCGATACAGCAGGATGGAAAAATGACAACAATGTCACAAAGTGTCAAGGCTCCGTTTATAGGATTGGTGCCTATTCCTTCCCTGCTCATAGATCGCGTGGATGTCGATTTCCAGATGGAGGTTACCGATACATCAAACGTAAAAAGCACTACCAACGCAGAAGTAGAGACAAAAGCTTCTGCAAAACATTGGTTTATAAATGCGGAAATCAGCGGCAAAGTCACAACCGCCCGCGAGAACACCCGCATGACCAACCAAACGGCAAAATACCAGATACATGTTTCTGCCAGCCAGCAGCCGCAGACCGAAGGTCTGTCTAAACTGATGGATATAATGGCATCATGTATCGAGCCTATAAATACAGAAAGCAGTAAATAGAGTATAAACATATAGAACGGGATGGATAAAGTCCCGTTCAAATTTGATAACAATTATTATGAAAACATAATAAATGCATCAAACATCTAAAAATAGCCATATGAAAATTTGTACATGGAATTCCCAAGGAAATCCTCTTAATGATGCTATTAAATTAAATATATTGAATCATCTATTAACAATAGAACAATGTAATGTTGTTATGATACAAGAATGTGGTAAATTCATACTGCCTGCACAACATAGTGGTAGATACCACTATATTGTGGTAGAACATGCAGGTGCTTATAATCAGAGATGTAATACTTGTATCATTGCGGATTTGAATTTTGTAGCATCAATACATTATCTGATATCAGGAACAGGCCGATCCGCAATTTGTTTAAATTATAATGGATGTAACATTTATACCCTTCATTGCGAATCTGGGTCTGGTGCTGTAGGAGATATAAGAGATTTAGTACGCCATGCAGTATCTCCTTTCATCATTGGCGGAGATATGAATTCAACGCCAAGCGAATTATCAGATAATTTAAGAATAATGACCACAGGTACCAGAAGTAGGCCGGGAAATAGTGCTTATTTTGCCTGTTGTGGTATGCCAACACATATTTCAGGTCGAGAATTAGATTATTTCCTTATCGATAGCAGATTACAGCTAAAAACATATGTACGAGGATATCATATGAAGGGTGGGGATCACTATCCTGTGATATTGGAGATTTAGTTAACCAATTATATTTTTCATAAACAAACAGTGTCACTGCGATATAAAATATTTTCCACCTGTACGGTTGAAGTTGATAAGGATTCTGTCAACAACCCCGATTGTCACTCCCCACATGTGCATTGCCTCATAGCAATACCAATACACATTCATAATTGCGAGTATGATACTCACGGCACGGAGAAAATCCTTAATTTTTCCCAATGCTCTCAAATCATCTTCTTGTGCCATTGTTTTTCTATTTTGAAGTTATACTTTGATTTTACATAAAGCTGGCTTTCTCCATTGTTCAAGAAAGCCAATCTTGATGATACAACTAAAGGCTTCGCCCTTTGCGCTTCTTTTTCTTTCTGCGTAGTTCTCTGTCGAATGCTGCTTCCTGTGCCTCATTTGATGAACCTCCTCCAGACATAAGTCCAAGACCGCTGCCGTACTCGTCGAACAATCCTGAGCTTTGAAGTTCCTTCTCCAAGACAACGCCATCTTCCGTTGGAATGGTAAGCGGTATCGGTTGCTCATCTCGTAATGCAAGGAGAAGTGCTCCTGAATGGCATTGGCAGAAAGATTCTTTCCAAGCCTTGAACCATTGAACACGCTTTGGGTGCGGTGGTCAATGAATGTTGCTCCGTAGATACGGCCGTCAGCTGTATGGCGGAAAACAACATCAATGCCCTTTGCTTTCAGCAGTTCTATGAACTTATCCTTATGGTACGTCTGCTTCAAGACTGCTTCCACGCTATGACGGGTCATCTCGGAGAGTTTTTTGTCCTCCCTAAACTTCTTGGCAGAATAAGCGAACCGCTTTTCTATCGCCTCCGCACCGACAGACCTGTCAATTTTTGAAGCCTTGAAAGGATTTCCTACCTTATTGCCCTGTCCGTCCGTGGCAGAATAGACAAAACCATGATACTCACGACCGCCAACTTCGCCTCTGACTTCCTCCAAGGATATATTATATAAGGAAAGAAGTGCACGATATTCGCCCAAGGACTGGAACCTGTAGGTGGCGCAGAGAGATTTTACTGTGTTGGCAACCTGCTTTTTCACATTGCCTTGGCTTACATCCACCTTGCGGAGTGGATTGTCTGCCTGGCGTTGCTTGCGGTCTGCCTTGTGGAGATTGTACTTCTCCTCCAAGTCACGGGTGATAGCCTTGCTCCTATGGTAGTTGTATCGGCTATCCAAACACTTGCCGTTCTCATCCACTCGGATGGTTACGATGTGCATGTGATGACGGTCGATGTCCTCATGCTTGTAAACCATGTATGGCTGGTTGCCATATCCCATGCGTTCCAAGTATTCACGGGCGATGTTCTCCATGTCCATATCCGTCAGCACATCATCAGGATGCGGATTCAAGGATATATGCACGACAGGCTTCTCTGTTCTGATGTGCGGAGAAAGGTATCGTTGGAAATCACGCAAGGCATTGACGATGCTCGTCTTTCCCGAACAATCATCGAAGATCTTGTTTGTAGCCAAGAGTTTTCCTTCTTCCTTGTTAATCTTCTCACCATTGTATGCCAGTGCACCATACAATGAACTTCCGAAACTTATCTTTGCGACCATCTTTCCTCAAACTTACGGGTTAGTTCAACAATCTCACGGGTAAGAGAGACCAGTTCCCTGGTACAGTTCTCCAGCTTATAGAGCAAAGCCATCGCCTTTTTCTCTGAGAAATGACAACGGAGTTCCTTGACAATCTGGTTGTAGTTGTTGCCAATCATTCGGTACTGCGAGTGAAAAGAGGAAAGCTTGGTGTAGTATTCCACCAGTGTCTTGTCCTCACGCAACACCTTGAACGGCTCGCTGAAGATGCGTGCCTTGGCAAAGACGGCCTTCGCCTTCACATCAGTCTGCTCATACATGACGAGGAATTTCATCCACTCGTCATCGTCGAACCGAAGCATCACATGGTGCGACTTCGGGTTCAGCTTGGGGATTCGTCCCCCTCGTTTTCTTTCTGTGTTCATATTAAAATGGATTAAGTGGTACATGCGGCAATGATGGAACAGTGCTAACTATCGTCAGATTGGAACATGGGGAGCCCGACTTCGGAGAGGCTACCAACCCGGCAGGGCAAGGTCTTTGGAGAGTAACTCCAAAGGTTTTGAGTAACTCAAAACATACCTTGCTATGTCTTTGAGGACATAAAAATCCGCTTAGGGTGGATTGGAGTTAGCCTTTGTAAGAAGCTGTCCCCATCCCGAATGGAAGCTGTTCGGGAAATCCAGTCCTTTGCGGAACATCAAGCCTTGTTCTTCTCGGAACGATATGGATGCGCTATCCATCGCTTTGCCTTTCGGGTGCAAAATTACGGCTAAAAAAGCGCCCTTGGAACAGATGCACCCCAGACAACCACTGCAACTATCGGCAACATGCTGCCACAGGATTTGAAAACCATTGTTTTTCGGAAAAAGCGTTGTTACTTTGCAGCCGTAAACATCGAACTAATGATTTGAAAATATGATGAAACAAGCATTTGTAGCAATGAATAAATCTGTCATTATTGCAGTATCGCCTTGCATCAATGATGCGCTACTGACGTACAGACTTACTGATTCACTGTCGTACTGTCGTATGGAAATGATAAAGCATTGCAATGGTTCAAGGTCTCCATAATGAAGCAATGAATTATAGACATGGACTCTTATGTGTCCACATCGTTAAATTGGCAGAATATCATAGAAGTGAGTTATCAACAATTTAAAAAGTTAAAGATATGAGTAAAACAAGATTTGTTGCATTCGCGACACAGAAAGGTGGAATAGGAAAGTCCACCATCACGGCTCTTGTAGCCAACTACTTTCACAATGTCAAGGGCTTCAATGTGGCGGTCATAGATTGTGACGAGCCACAATACAACCTTGCAGACCTGAGAGACGAGGAACTGGAACTCATCAAAAGCAGCGACTATTTCAAGGCGCAAGCCTGTGAGCATTTCAAAAAGCTGGGCAAGAAGTCCTTCAGCGTAACGAGAAGCAATGCTGTCAATGCGCTTGACGACGCAGAGACAGTGTTGAATGAAACAGAGGTTAAACTTGACTTCATCTTCTTTGACATGCCTGGGACAATCAAAAGCGAGGGCGTCATGAAGACCTTGTCTCAGATGGATTACATCTTTGTACCCGTCAGCGCAGACCGCTTTGTTGTAGAAAGCGCAATGAGCTTCATGCAGTTGTTCCACGACAACTTTTTGACACAGGGTTGGTCGGTCACCAAGAAACTTGCCTTCTTTTGGACAATGGTTGACAAACGAGAACGCACGAGTTTGTATGATGTATATGAAGGTATGTTCAAGTCTCTCGACTATTCGGTTCTCAACACACGACTGCCAGACAGCAAACGTTTCAGAAGAGAGCTGTCGGAGAACAGAAAGGCAGTGTTCCGTTCCACCATCTTTCCATCAGACCCAAACCTGTTGCGAGGGAGTGGCATCAAGGAGTTGTCCGACGAGATTTGTGAAATCATAAAGACATGAGCCTATGGTAAGCAGAAAAATCAACACTGACGTAATAGATGAAAATCTGCTCATTGCCTCTATTGGCAAGAGCAAGATTGGCACGACAACGGCATCCATTCTTGACGGAGCTTCCCAAAACCCAGTGAAGGATACCGAAGAGAAAGAAGAGGGTGAAAAGAAAAATCCACGTTCACAGATGGATAAGCCTGCAGCCCCACGCAAGCCATCCAAGGTTTCTTCTGAAAGTTATGATGCTGCATTTCTCAAACGAAACGAGATAAAGACTCGTCAATGCGTTTATATCAGTCGTGAGATACACAAGAGAATTTCGAGGATTGTCAGTGTGCTCGCAAAGCATGAGTTGACAGTTGGTGGTTATATCGACCTTATTCTTGAGAGACATCTTGAAGAGAACCAGGAAGAAATCAACGGCTTGCTGAGAAAAGAGATAGATGACTGGAATGTATAACATAAAAAGGAATAAGCATGACAATGGAAAGTATATTCATGATAGTTTTGGTTGCATTCAATGTCTGGACTATCTATTTTTACAACAAGTTGCTCCTTGAAGTTGCGAACAATAAGGAAGAAGAGGAAAAGCCACCCATCGACCCGATGGCACTTGTAGGCAAAAGCCTTTTCAAAGTGTCCCAACTGCGAAAGAAAGAAGAAACGGTACAGAAGCAAACTGAGTCAGAGCCTGTGTCTGAGAATGACGTGACATTCGAGGATCCACCAAAGAACACGGCAAGGATTCCTGATGAACTACTGGATGATGTGTTTACAAATGTCCGCATAGAAGATGTCGGTGTGAAGTATTCAGACGATGAGGACGATGCCGATGTACCGCAAGCAAAAGGAACAAGTTTTGAGGATATAGATACAGCCGTGAAGACGGTCAAGGCTTCAAAAGCTACGGACAAGGAGAAACGACATGCAGGAAAGGTCTTCCACGAGATGGATGGTAACCAATTCTATGAGAAATTCATGGAGAACAGCAAGGAGTGCAAGAAAAACATTCATGATTTTGTCACCTTCTACCTGCAAACTCACAAGATAGAAGAAACGTCCAAGCCAAAGAAGGAGTTTAAAGTGCCAGATAGCATAGAGGACTTCAATATCCTCGACTTTGTATAACAATTTAATAAGGAGAATTATGGAAAGAACAGAAGAAAACAATGCAACAAAGGATAGATTTGCACATGTGGGCAAAATATTCTCGGAAATGGACAGCGAAAAGCTACAAGCTGAAATCGCAGAACGCTCAAAGATTATTAAACGCAAAATAGATGCGTTGATGGAATTGCATATGTCAGGTATCTGACAAAAACTGTTGAGGTTGGATTTTCAATAGTCACCAAGTATTTCAATAGCAGAGAATTTGTATAACAATTAAAAAATGATTATGGAAGACAAAACAAAAAACTGTGGTAAAGGACAACTCACTTCGACAGATGCCAAGGAGTTGTATGAGGCTTTCATGAGAAATTATGAAGAGACAATGGAGGAAGCTGGAAAACAGATTGACGCTTGTCTTGAAGAGACATTTCAAGACCGTACATCGTCAACTATTTCCGACAAGGAGGAGTGTTTTGATGAAGATGCAGCATATGAGAATTATGATGTGGGTGAATTTGAGCCAATCGACAGAATGGAGAAAGAGCGTGCTGAGCAGTATGTCGGTAAGTTCATGGCAAATGCAGGTTTTACCGCAAGATATGGCAGACATGTTGGCATCAGCGAGGACATTCATGAGCGTGTGACTAAATTTGTCAGTATCGTAGGCAAGGGAAAGATTTCCATTGCAAGTTATGTGGATACCATCATCAACGAACACTTCAATGCCTATGCAGCCGAAATCAAGGCTGCATTCGATGAAGGTCTCGAGAGTATCGCCTCTGACAATAAATTAAGAGTACGCCAATGAAAAAGAAAGACTACGGCTAAAATCTCAGCTTGCCACTGAATTCATAGGACGGCATCATGCCGCATTAGTAAGCAAAAGTGTCAATCGCCAGATGGGACTATCTCCCAAGGAACAGAAAAAACGATTTATGAATAAAGGACAGTCCTTTTGATTTGGGCTGTCCTTTGTTATTCTGCAAGCATCGCAGATAAGGAAAAAACGGTTCTTTGCCACTTTCTTTCCGCTCCTCGGCTCATGAAGAAAGTGGCGGAACGAATTTTCATCGCTCCGCCTAAATTATAATAATGTGGTGTTATGTCGTTGCAACCATTCGTTGCTCTATAAGTCTTGCATTGCTGTTCACTAAGTTGATGATGTCGGCATGGTGCTCGGTGTCCTTGTTCTGTAGTCCGTGGCATTGTACGACTTTCATCTGTTCGAGTGAAAACTCCACGGTCTCAACCCTTTGTTCGGCTATTCTTGCAGAGAAGATGATGCAGTCGGGATTGAGTGAGTAGTTTGTACCGCTGCCTACGCAATGGTGCATCGCCTTGCCCTCAAGAACGTGCTCCCTGACGCTTTCAAGCATTCTCACCACGATATTGCCGTCCGTGAACATCAAACCGAAGAAACGGCTCTTCATTTCCTTGAACTTGTCCTCGTTCTTCAATGCCTTGCGTATCTCCTCCTCGGTACGCTCCTTTTCTTTCTTTGCTCTGATTTTCTCGGATATTCTGTCGTGCTCGGCTTCAAGGTTGTCGGGGCAAATGTAATGTGGACTTCTGATGTCTTTGCCCATTTCTACCAACATACAGATGTAGTCCGCCCATTTGCCGATGTCTGTAATAAGGTAATGGTTGCGGTTGGCTATCTTGTAGGCATTCCAACAAGTTTCCAAGTGCCGTGGGTGGTCTATGAAGTGGCGGACGTGTCCGTAATGACATTGTTTCATCATCGTTTCGATGCGGTGGTCTGTCAGCATCGCCTTGAATAATGTAAGCGGTTCGATGCCGTGAAACGCTCCGTCAAAGCCGTTGCGCCATATCTGAGAAATGACTTTCATATCGGGGCAGACCGGAAATGAAGCAATATGCTGATAGGTGGTGTTGTCCTTGCGCAGTTCAATGTCGGAGTCGTAGCAGAACGTGTCCATATAGATACCCATTGTGCGCTTGCGTGCCATAACCTCCACCTTGCCTTTTTCGTTCATCCAATAGCGTGCCACCTCCCAACAATAAATGTCTGCCTTTTGTCCCTTGCGGTAATAGGCTTTCATCTGATATGCTCGCATAAGTTGCAGTCCCTTACGCTCAGTGAGTACGCTGAAATAGGTAGAAGACATTGCCTTCTGTCGCTTGGTGCGCTGCACTTCCAACTTTGCCTTACACTTCGGGCAGACACATTTGTCCGCATCCTCGTCCGTAGTCCAAGTGTGTCCGCAGTCCATGCAGGTGGTCTGTCCGTGCTTCAACTGAAAGGCATAGTGGTCAAGACACTCACGGAATGCCCATTGCATTTGCGCTCCCTTGATAGGTCGTAACCCCTTGTTTGAGGTTACGACTTGCTTCTGATATTTCGTTCTTGGTTTCATAACGTGTCGAATAATGATGGTTGATGTACTTCGTTGTCTGTTCTCTGTGAGGTGCGCTTGGCGGTATCTCGGTTACGCATCTTGTTCATCTGCTCTTGCTGATATTGGCGGATGGCTTCCTGTCTTGCCTGTGCCTTCTCCTCCTCTGTGAGTTCGATGTGGTGGTTAACAGACACTTGGCAGTTCAATGGTTTGCCTACCTCGATGTCCTTCTCCTCGTAGTAGTGGATGGCTTGCCCATATATCTCGTCATCGCAAAAGCCGTTGCAACCGCTCTTCTGTACCCAATTAAGGATATAGGTGACGCAATCGTCTATGTTCTTGTCGGGGTTGTCATACTTGGCTGCAAAGAGTTCGTCCTCCATTGCACGCTCCTCCAAATAGGCTTGTATGGTTCTCTTGAAATATTCTGTAGTGTTCATATCTGATGTTGTTAAAGGGGTTGTTACTCGTGATAGATGATGTCGCAGTCCTCAACTTCTGTAGGCAGTCCGAAGAACGGATAACGGCTGAAGTAAGGTTCTGTGCACATGTCCTCGTTGTATCTTGGACTTACTATCTCAATATTGTTCTTGCGTATGGCTTCGTCCACCATACGGATTTCCTCGTCTGTCAGTCCGCTTGCATCGCCATTGATGATGTAGCAGAGTGCCCATGTAGGTATCGCTTCAATGCTTCTGTTCATATCGCTTGTACTTTAAAGTGTTAATAACCAAATGAATGTTCCAATCAGTACCACCATAGAAAGAATGGAAATGACGATGCCGAAGATGAACTTCACAATTCCCAATATGACTTCACCGACCATGCAGAGAGCCATATATCCCAACCAAGCCACCAAAGTGATGAGGGTTGAGCCGACTGCGGAGAGTAATCTCCACCAAGTCTGTGTTATGTTGATGTTTGTTGTCATATAGCCTTGAATTAAATTTATTTGCGGTTCCAGGAACTGAAGGGAAGTTCTCGTTTCTTCACCTTTTTGTCGCTCCCTTTTCCGACATTTTTTTTTGCGTCTTCCTGTCGCATCGGTCGTTTCGTTTCAGGTGCCTTTCAAGGGCGGCGAGGCTGGAAATACAAGGTTTTTAGGAAAAATACTACCCAACGGTGTGGAGATTTTTTCGAAAACCGAAGGCTCGACCTTTTATTTCCAAAGCCCGCTGCCATACCTTTGCACCTGCACGATAACGGTTGATGCCAAAAGGAAAGACCTTGTGGAGGAAAGAAAATCAGAGCGGCAAATGAAAATAGAAACTTCACGGAAGTTTTTGGACTGCACGATTATCGCATACTCATTTCTGAGAAATGGATACAATTACTGTCTTACAAATGTTTTTAGGAAAATGGAAATCGCATACAAGAATGGCACAGCCTTCAGAGAAATTCCGATGAAAGAAGAGTATGGCTTGTCCATGCTTCTTGCATCGGGTTTTCTCCAAGGCTGTGCAGCCAAGCATGAAAGTGGTCGTTGGGGTTTACATCAATGACTTCTTTCTTGCGGTGGAGTATGCAAACAAAATTGTACGGCAAATCAAGGAATGGTGTTTCTTTTGATCGGTTAGCCTGCAACCGACAAAAAGAAGCACTTTTCCTCATGCCGTACTACTGAGACATGAAAGGGTGGCGTGCCACTGTTTTATGTCGTTTGGATTGTGCGATAAAAATGGAACTGCGAGTTGTGGCTATAAAAGTCAGCCGTTGTCAGCACGGCAAACAAAGAAAAGTCCTTGGCAGTATAGTCTTGAAGCATTTCAAGGCATACCGCCAAGGATTTTTCTTGCCGTGCCATAGTCGGAGGAAGTTTGTCTGAGGTACGAGGACTGTCTTTCTTCGACGACGGCTGACTTTTATACAAAACACACGAAAGGATGAGAATATGCAAACGAAATAGACCATTCAAAAAACAGGAACCATTGCCACATATGTTTGAATGAATTGAAATGGATATAGCAAAGAACAGAGAAGAATAAGGTTTAATGAAAACAGATTTATCCAAGCAAAAAATCGAGGATAAAAAATCTTAAAACATTCTTTATCCCCGATTAAATATCGTACCTTTGCAACCGAAAGAGTTCTTTGGATGGTTATGCAAATCACAGCAGGATGCTACATTCTGTTTATTTCTAATTCGTAACCTCTTCTTTTTATGAGATAAAAACTTATCTCATTCTCAATCACTTATAAAAAATACGTACTTTCTTCCATATGAAAGGCACGTTACCGTACTGGGAATCGTTGCCGATGTCGGTGATGCCGATACGGTCGCCGGCAGTCCAGGTGGTTCCGCTGGCGCGGGTGGCGGGGGCGATGTTGGCGGTAAACTGGGCGGCCACGGGGTCACCGTTCAGGTTCTCGTTGTCGTTGTTGCAGGCTACCAGTGCTGTCTCTTATACACGTCTGACGCTGCCGACGATAAGGCTC
>ERZ1027228.672-NODE-672-length-13568-cov-6.356398_pt1 | contig 13568 bp, 7 predicted proteins | sample MGYA00519266_ERZ1027228 | MGnify/ENA primary metagenome ERZ1027228 (study PRJEB26926, sample SAMN06164465) | human gut metagenome | biome: ENVO:00009003; feature: ENVO:2100002; material: ENVO:00002003 | host: Homo sapiens | place: USA | collected 2012 ...
GATAGGCTCCGGTCTCGTGGGCTCGGAGATGTGTATAAGAGACAGGTGTAGATTTCTTCGCTGTCCGCTATCTCTACAATGGAGCCAAGATACATAACCGCTACCCGGTCACACATATACCGCACAACACTAAGGTCATGAGAGATGAACATCATGGTCAGTCCCAATTCTTCCTTCAGTCTGCACAGAAGGTTGATGATCTGTGACTGGATCGATACATCCAATGCCGATATTGGTTCGTCGCAGATGAGAAGTTCCGGTTCGATGGCAAGTGCTCTGGCAATACAGATCCTCTGTCTCTGGCCTCCGGAAAATTCATGGGGATAACGATTCATCATTTCCTCCGGAAGTCCTACCATGCGGAACAGCTCTGCCGTACGCTCCTTTTCTTTTCCGGGACATATTCTGTGTTCCTTTAAACCCCGCATGATTGCTTTTCCTGCGGTATGTCTGGGATTCAGGGAAGAATACGGATCCTGAAATACGACCTGCACCTTTTTGCAATATTCTTTTCTTTCTTTGTGCGTCAGCCGGTGTTTCCTGTAATCAGCTCCTGCCACCCATTTTCCATCGTAAAGGATTTCTCCATTAGTGGGCTGGTTGATCTTGAGGATTTCTTTTCCCAGAGTGGATTTTCCACATCCGGATTCTCCTACAATGCCTAACGCTTCTCCGGCATAGATGTCTAAATTAATGCCGTTTAATGAATGTACTGTTTTTCCGCTTCCAATATCAAAATATTGTCGAAGATCTTTGATCTGTACCAGTGCTTGTCTTTTCTCCATAGCTTTATTCCTCATCCCACAGTAAATGGCAGCTTGCTTTATGCTGTCCTTCGATCACTTTCTCCTTCGGCTGCTCATTTCTGCACTTCTCCGTACAATAGCTGCATCTGTCTGCAAAAGCACATCCCTTTGGAGGATTCAGCAGGCTGGGAGGCATTCCCTCGATACATACCAGCTTCTCTCCCTTGGTCTGGTCTGCTGTAGGTTTTGCTGCCAACAGTGCTTTTGTATACGGGTGCATCGGTGTCTTCATCACCTGTCTGCAGGTGCCGGTCTCCACGATCTTGCCCGCATACATTACAGCTACTTTATCTGCCATATTGGCAACGACTCCAAGGTCATGCGTGATCAGCAGAACGGAAATTCCTTTTTCCTGCTGGATCTGCTTGATCAGCTCCAGGATCTGTGCCTGGATCGTTACATCCAGAGCAGTTGTCGGTTCATCTGCAATCAAAAGCTGTGGATCACAGGCAAGTCCCATAGCGATCATAACTCTCTGCCGCATTCCTCCGGAAAACTCATGTGGATATTGGAGAATTCTTTCTTCCGGTCCCGGGACACCGACTTTTTCCAGCATCGATATTGCCCTTTGTCTGGCCTCCTGTTCACTTACCGTTTCGTGAACTCTTACTGCTTCCTCGATCTGCTTTCCGATCCTCTGCGTAGGATTCAGGCTTGTCATAGGATCCTGGAAGATCATGCTGATCTCTCTTCCCCGGATACTTTTCATCTCATGCTTGTTCATGGGAACAATGTCTTTCCCGTTGAGAAGGATTTCACCGTTTTTAATCATTGTCGGCGGTGAAGGATTCAGCTTCATCAATGTCTGTGCTGTCACACTTTTTCCGCATCCGGACTCTCCCACGATACAGAAAACTTCACCTTTTTCTATGGAAAAACTGACATCTCTTACTGCCTGTACCTCTCCTCTGTATGTTTTGATGGAGACCTGTAAATTTTTAACTTCCAGTAATTTATTATCCATAGCCGGGTTCCTCCCACAAAAAAACAAATAAAAAAAGCATTCGTATCGCTACAAATGCTTCTTTGCATGAATGATAATATTTTTTGTTTATTTCTTGTTGTGGCTTATATTATCACTTAACTTTTTACTTTTCAAGTGCTTTTTGCACAATTTTATATTTTTCTTCCTGTGCATGATGCACATTCTCATTGGGTGTTTTTATTCCTTTCAAACCACCCCTTTTTGTCCCAAATAATTCTTTACCAGTTCGGCAGCTTCTCCTGCTACGCCGATCTGCTCCAGGGCATCTTCCTTACCCGCAATATAAAAGGTATCATAATCACTCTTATGACGGATAACCTCCAACTGGGATATTTTCTTCCTATCTCTCTGGGAAAGATTTCCTTGTTGACATAATTCTTATTAAAGTATCCCAACGTGTCCTTGTGCTTTTTAAATGCAATCGGTTCGATTTCTGCGGTTTCCAGATCATCTTTTGCCTGCTCCCATTTATACCTTGCCACATCCGCAAAAGTTCCTTCCGATTCCGTTTTGTTCAAATAACTACCCCCTCTTTCTCCACATTGCGGTAAAACATATCCGCATTCTTCCAGTAGTCGAAGTGATCCTTGCTCTGCACTACCGGCATGATATCCGTCTCATGTTCATTATTGAAGTCATAAGTAATATCGCAGATCTTTCTTTCCAAAGGGCTTACATATAGAATAACCTTTTTTACTCTGTCATCCGTAACCTTTTCCAGTTCCTCCCGACAAATCTTCAATAAATTTTCAAGCTGCTGCGGCATTACCTACACCTTCTTTCCATTCATAATATGTGCCGTTTCCTGTAATCATAGTATCATAAGCCGATTTTTTCCCAACAAAAAACCTCAGTAGATTTCTCTACTGAGGTTCCTATTCGCAGGTCAACCCCTGCTTCGCAGGGCTACAAGGATTCGAACCTTGAAATGACGGAGTCAGAGTCCGTTGCCTTACCGTTTGGCGATAGCCCTATGTCGTTTACTTGATGAAGTATACACTATCTGTTCCCTTTTTGCAATACCTAATTTAAAAAAATTTTAAAAAAATATATGAAATTGGAACAATTTCCGTAAAATCATCGCATAAACACCGTGATATAGGGGTAATCCTTCCTCTCTGCAGGCTTAAAATCCTCCATCAACCAGTTCCAGATAAAGCTGTTCTCTCCTTCCTGGGCAATATCTCCATAACAGCTTTCAAATACCACCACATCCGGATATCTGTCCGGATTGATCTTCCAGTAGTCCAACAGACGCTCATCATAGATCATAGAGCAGATCGTATCGGGGGATGCCTGCTTATGTTCTCCGAGCATACAATAGAACTGGGACGGTCCCACATAAAGCACGGTACTGCCGTCCGGCACGGCCTCCGGCCATACAGCCAGATTATTGTTGTAACGGTATGCAGTCATATAATCCGTGAGGATTCCGGCGCGTAATCCCTCTCTGTTGATGCCACGCACATTTTGAATCACATAGGCATGATATTCCTGGGATCCCAGAATCAGCCAGGTATAGGAAAATGCATTCCCAAGCACAAGGATCAGGCACAGGATCTGAATTGCCTTCTTTCCTGCGGTGTTTTCCTTCTGCCAGTAGTCTCCCAGACATACCAGTCCGGCCACTGCTCCCATAATGAGATAGGTGACCAGCAGCATCGGTCCCCAGTTAGACAACAGAAGTACCGAAAAATAATTGACAAATGCCAGCAGGATCAGTTCATAGAACAGCCTTTCCGTTTTGTCTCTGCGTAGATAGATATAACATCCCGCCAGGGATACTGCCATCAGCAAAAGCTGCGGGTAAATTGCATTAAAGGAACTGAACAGCCAGAACCAGATCTGGATCAGAAATACAATTACGAAAAACAGCATGCCCGGAAGCTGTAGCAGTCCGGGAAGTTTTTTCTTCCATACCTTCTCTATAAACCATCGGATTCCCAGAGACACCAGCAGGGCACACAGAAGGATCATGGCCATCTCTCCCAGGCTTGACCCCCATCCCAACAATTTTTCTCCCACAGTAGTCTGATGGGACCCCTCTCCCAGGATCTCGCCTGCCATCTCCAACATTTTCTGCGGTGTCATATAACTCAGAAGATATGTAAACATTACTGCCGCACTTGCCACACAGGGCAGTACATAAGCACAGAGTTCTTTCCATTTTTTCTCTGATCTGTGCACCAGCAGAAATACCAGGCAGCACAAAAATACCAGTACCATACTGGGATAAGCCAGCACATCACAGGTCATGAATATACCTGCCAGCACCAGCCACCGCAGCTCTCCTGCTGTCTGTCTGCCCTCGGAGTCCTTCGCTCCGAAGTATCTCAGAAGGCACAGCACCATAAGTGCAAAGAACCAGTTATGAAGATTGGAATACTCCGGAATAAAAATGGACTTGGGTGTTGTCACATAGTAGAGAAGCCCCATCAGTGCTGCCACATTCTCATCCATCTGCGGCACTGTCCTATGGATCGTCTTATACAGGAAGACACTGACACCTGCCTGAATCGGGAAAAATACGAGCCTTAAAAACAGGTTCAGGTAATTCACTCCACCGGTCAGCATCACAAACAGCCTGATAAAAACTGCCGTAAAAATGGCGGAAGTCTGGTGTGGCTCCCACATTTCCAACAGCAGCCGGTCTCCCATGGCAAGACGATAGCCCACCATGATGCCATAGCCTTCGTCCGTATCTGCACCAATAAATAAATTTTTTGCCGTATATGCAATGATCGCAAGAATACAGATAATTTTCCAAAATTTCTTATTTTTCAGTATATTTTTCATCATGCAGTTATCATAACACAGGATTTTCCCCATAGCAATGCCAAGAAACATACATAACTGCAAAACGAGGCTCACCATCATATGGCAAGCCCCGTTTTCATTCAACACAATGAGAGAAACGTATTATGGTATTTTGCAACGCTGTTTATACTTCAAAGATCAGATCGCCGTAGGTGGGTACCGGCCATACCTTCTTGTCGACCATCATTTCCAGTTCATCCACGGGAGTTCTCAGGTCATCCATTGCAGTATGTACCACATCTTTATAGAAGAAAGCAAGCTTCTTGGGATCCTCGATACCTGCTGCCTCAGCCAGCTTATCCTCCAGAGCAGTCTCTGCAGCCTGTGCCTCAGCCAGCTTCTCGGAAATGCTCTTCAGTACAGTGGTCTGTACGGTTGCATCCGCACCTGCACTCTTAACAGCCAGTACAGTATCCGCCAGAGTCTTGGTATACTCCATAACTGCGGGAATGTACTGCTTCTTCGCCATATCTACCATGGTCAGGGCTTCGATGTTGATGGTCTTGGAGTAGGTCTCATACAGAACCTCCTCGCGGGATTCCAGCTCAGCCTTGGTGAAGATACCGAACTTCTCGAACAGTTTGATAGACTTTTCGGTGGTCAGAGTCTCGGAAGCTTCTACCATGGACTTGATGTTGGGAAGTCCTCTTCTGGCTGCCTCTTCTACCCATTCCTCGGAATAGCCGTTGCCGTTGAAGATGATTCTCTGATGCTCGGTCAGGTACTTCTTGATCAGATCGTGTACGGCAATATCGAAATCGTCTGCTTTCTCCAGAATGTCTGCTGCCTCGCAGAAAGCTTCTGCAACGATAGCGTTCAGAGTGGTGTTGGGGCTGGCGATGGAATCTGCACTACCTACCATACGGAACTCAAACTTGTTGCCGGTGAAAGCAAACGGTGAAGTTCTGTTACGGTCGGTGGCATCCTTATCCAGATCCGGCAGAGTGGATACGCCGGTCAACAGTTTACCGCCCTGGATGGAATGAGTAGCATCACCGGTCTCCACCAGCTGCTTTACCACATCCTCCAGCTGCTCGCCCAGGAATACGGAAATGATGGCAGGGGGTGCCTCGTTAGCTCCCAGTCTGTGATCGTTGCCGACATCGGATGCACTCTGACGAAGCAGATCTGCATGGGTATCTACGGCTTTCAGGATACATGCCAGTACTAACAGGAACTGGATGTTCTCGTTAGGAGTATCGCCGGGATCCAACAGGTTGACACCGTTATCGGTTCCCAGGGACCAGTTGTTATGCTTACCGGAACCGTTCACTCCGGCGAAAGGCTTCTCATGCAGCAGGCAGGTCATACCGTGACGTCCTGCTACTTTCTTCATGGTCTCCATAACCAGCTGGTTATGATCTACCGCAATGTTGGCGGTCTCATAAATAGGAGCCAGCTCGTGCTGTGCGGGAGCCACTTCGTTATGCTGTGTCTTGGCGGTTACGCCCAGCTTCCACAGTTCAATGTTCAGATCCTTCATGAAAGAACCGATTCTCTCGCGGATAGTACCGAAGTAATGATCCTCCAGCTCCTGTCCCTTGGGTGCGGGTGCACCGAACAGGGTACGTCCTGCGAAGATCAGGTCTTCACGCTTTAAGTATTTGTCTCTGTCTACCAGGAAATATTCCTGCTCCGGTCCCACGCTAGCTACGACCTTGGTAGCTTCGGTATTGCCGAACAGTCTTACGATACGCAGTGCCTGTGTGCTGACTGCTTCCATGGAACGAAGAAGCGGTGTCTTCTTATCCAGTGCCTCACCCTTGTAAGAACAGAATGCAGTGGGAATGCAGAGGATCACGCCGGTTGCATCCTCTTTCAGGAATGCGGGAGAGGTGATATCCCATGCAGTATAGCCTCTTGCCTCGAAGGTAGCTCGTAAGCCTCCGGAGGGGAAGGAAGATGCATCGGGCTCGCCCTTGATCAGCTCCTTACCGGAGAACTCCATGATCATCTTGCCGTACTCATCGGGATGGGTTACGAATGCATCGTGCTTCTCTGCGGTGATACCGGTCAGAGGCTGGAACCAGTGGGTATAATGGGTGGCACCGTTCTCGATGGCCCAATCCTTCATTGCCTTTGCTACAACATCAGCGGTGGCCAGAGACAGCTCTCCGCCGTGATCAATGATCTTCTTCACTTCTTTGTATACGCTCTTGGGTAATCTTTCCCTCATCTTACCCAGAGTGAATACCTTACTGCCAAAGATTTCTTCCACGTTTAATACTTCACTCATCTTCGTTTCCTCCTTATTCTTGCTATTTTCCATGCTTCCTGCGACTATTCCGTGCTGACTATTCAGAACCTCCATTCGCAAAATCGTCTCTACGAGACTTTCCTGAACAACAAGTTTACTTGTTGTTTGCTCATTTGAGGTTACTTCGCCGAATATGTTCAATATTTACGGCTCTGAATAGTCACAAAAAAAGGCGCTACACTTCCTAGTGTAAACGCCTTCGTTTCGCATTGAAAAATATTAACTTGTGAGGATCGCTCCTCTATGGCTCATTACTATACAACAGATTTTTTTTGAATGCAATACCTTTTTTAAAAAAATTGTAACTATTCAGAACTCCATTCGCAAAATCGCCTCTACGAGGCTTTACTTTTGCATCCGAAGCGATCTCTGAAGTGCTCTATACCTCAAACAACAGATCCGCATAGGTCGGGAACGGCCAGTACTTCTTGTCTACCAGCTTTTCCAGTTCATCCGCAGGTTTTCTCAGTGCGTTCATTGCCACCATGACTTCATCATGATAACAGAATGCCTGCTCCTTGCCTCTCTCCATGGCGGAAGCCTTTTTCTCCACCTCGAGAAGTGCCTCGGATGCCTTTTCCATCTCTGTCAGCTTCTGTGTGATCTGCTGCAACATACGGGTAGGCACGTAGGTGTCTCCGCCAGCTTCCGTAATAGCAATAACAGCATCTGCCAGCGACTTGCTGTATTTCATTACTGCAGGAATGATCTGCTTGTTTGCCATATCCACCATAGTCAGTGCCTCGATATTGATGGTCTTTGCATAGGTCTCGTACAGTACCTCCGCGCGGGAACGCAGCTCTGCCTCGGTGAAAATACCGAACTTTTCAAACAGATGGATAGCCTTGGGAGTAGTCAGAGTATCTACTGCTGCTACCATGGAAGGAATATTGGGCAGTCCTCTTCTGGCTGCTTCCTCTTCCCATTCCCTGGCATAACCGTTGCCATTGAAAATAATACGCTGGTGCTCCGTCATATATTCCTTGATCAGATCATGGACTGCCATATCGAAATCTTCCGCACCTTCCAGCCGGTCTGCAGCTTCGCAGAACGCCTCTGCCACAATGGCATTCAGGGTGGTGTTGGGGCTTCCGATGGAATCCTCGCTTCCCACCATACGGAATTCGAATTTATTTCCTGTAAAGGCAAACGGTGAAGTACGGTTTCTGTCGGTAGCATCCTTTACAAAATCCGGCAATGTGGATACACCGGTGCGAAGTACACCGCCTTCTTTCAGATTGTCTGCTTTACCGGTCTCCACCAGCTGTGCCACCACATCCTCCAGCTGTTCGCCCAGGAAGATCGAAATAATGGCAGGGGGTGCCTCGTAACCGCCCAGTCTGTGATCGTTACCTACATTGGACGCACTCTGACGCAGCAGATCCGCATGGGTATCTACAGCTTTCATGATACATGCCAGTACCAGCAGGAACTGAATATTTTCATTGGGGGTCTGACCGGGCTCCAGAAGATTTACACCATTGTCCGTAGTGATGGACCAGTTGTTATGCTTACCGGAACCGTTTACTCCGGCAAAAGGCTTCTCATGCAGCATGCAGCGCAGACCGTGCTTGCCTGCCACACGCTTCAGAGTCTCCATTACCAGCTGGTTGTGATCCACTGCCACATTGGCAGACTCGTAGATGGGCGCCACTTCATGCTGTGCGGGAGCCGCCTCATTATGCTGGGTCTTGGATGTTACACCCAGCTTCCACAGCTCGATATTGACATCATGCATGAAACCACCGATACGCTCACGGATAACACCGAAATAGTGGTCATCCATCTCCTGTCCCTTGGGGGCGGGAGCACCGAACAGGGTTCGTCCGGCGAAAATAATATCTTCACGCTGCAAAGCCTTGGCAGAATCTACCAGGAAATATTCCTGCTCCGCGCCAACGGAAGGCAGTACTTTGGTAGCTTCTGTATTGCCGAACAGGCGGACGATACGGATCGCCTGCTTGCTCAGAGCCTCCATGGAACGAAGTAACGGTGTCTTCTTATCCAGTGCTTCGCCTTTATAAGAACAGAATGCTGTAGGGATACAAAGGGTCGGACCGGTAGCGGTCTCTTTGATAAATGCGGGGGAAGTGATGTCCCATGTAGTGTAACCTCTTGCCTCAAAGGTAGCACGTAAGCCTCCGGAAGGGAAAGAAGATGCATCGGGCTCTCCCTTGATCAGTTCTTTGCCGGAAAATTCCATGATCATCCGGCCATCCTCATCAGGATGTGTCACAAAAGCATCATGTTTCTCTGCGGTAATGCCGGTCAACGGCTGGAACCAGTGGGTATAATGAGTGGCACCGTTCTCGATGGCCCAATCCTTCATGGCACTTGCCACTACATCCGCAGTTGCCAGGGAAAGTTCTCCTCCCTGATCCATGATCTTCTTCACTTCTTTGTAAGTACTCTTTGGGAGCCTCTCTTTCATCTTACCCAGGGTAAACACCTTGCTGGCAAAAAGCTCCTCTACATTCAATTCTTCGCGCATGTCCCTACTTCCCTTCGGTATACAATAAAATAATATCGAATACAGTGTACAACATGTGCGTTATAATGGTCAATTATTATTTTCGAGGTTTTAGTGATAAGTTTTTCCAAAAATACTCTATACTCAGAACACTTCCCAGCAGGATTCCGGGCATCTGATTGTACATCTGTCTTCCACTGGCTTCCCAGAACATTAAAAAAACAACGATACCGATAAATCCCAACTGACAGATCATCAGCATTACAGGTGGTTCCTGATCTCTGATAATATTGCGAAGGCTGAGGATCATTCCGATCAGTAACAGCACATACATGGACACCAGATAGCAGAAACAATACTGACAGGTGCGCCAGTAGTATTTTCCCCAGGGCGAAAACATTTCCCAGAGCAGGGTTCCATCGCTGTACTCCACGTTTAAAAATGCACTGGCCCCCAGATTTCCGTTGGCAAAATTATAGCTTGCCTTTTTGCGCAAATGTACGGGATTCCAGAATTCCGATCTGTTTTCGCGAATATATTCCATACTGTATTGCTGTTTTTCCTGTCTGGTGGAAAATTCATACATATGATCCACAAACTCTGTGTTGTTGGTCCAGGAACCGTCTTCCTTCATTCCCAGTGCCACCCAGCTGATCACAGGATTGGCTGTTTCAGATGCTTCCTTTGTGATCTCGTAGGAATTGGCCCAGAGCTGCAGAGCCACTCCCAGAATCACAACAAAACCTCCAAACAGCAATGTCACTCGACGGTCCACCGACACTCTCTGCCACAAGAGGATCACAGCGCATGCGATCAGCGGTATGATCACTGTGATCTTCCATGTGCCTGCCAGTACTGCCATACCGGCCGCAAGCAGCGCCCACAGGATCTGCCGGCGCTTCCCCCTGGATGCTGCCGCCAATTTCAGGAAAGCCAGTCCCAGGATTCCCATACCGAAGCTCATGGAATCCGTATAAAACACGGCAGTCATCTCCCACATCGGAAGCAGAAATACAAAGGCAAGCAGGATCGGAAATCTCCAGCAAGTATCCCCATTCCGTTCCGCAAGATAACCACAGGCACATGCCACCAGCATCACCAGAATTACATTCCGCAGCAAAACAAAATAAAACGGGGACACATCCATCAGCAATGCCATCCGAAACAGAACGGAAAGCAAAAGCATCGGCTTCAGATTATTCGAATAGGTCAAAAAATAATTGGTGTCTTCCAGTTCTCTCCCGTTCGCCAGATTCAGGGCATCCCGATAGACATAGGTGTAATCCAGCAGAGTATTCTCATTCCCCTGCCGGCTCAATGAAACCACATAAAGCAGCACCCCAAACAATACCAGCGCTACGGCATACAGCGAATTTCTCCGGCCTGTCACCGTATATATTTTATTCCATGCCGCACCGGCCGCCAGCAGCAACACTGTAGCAGCCGCCACCCCCAGAACCATCTGCCATGGGATCAGATGATTCCCCGGATACCTGAGTACTGTCCACAACAGCAACAGCATAAAAGCAATGAGAATACTATAGGCACCTATGGACACTCCTTTATGAATTCTGCCTTCCCTTTTCATAAGGCGTTACCTCCGGTCACTCTTTCTCAATCAGCATTTTTCTGACGCAGCAAATCAAATTCCTGCGGCGGCATGGATAACTTTATCCACAGCACCTGCTTGGGATGGGGTGCACTGTCCACACTTTCTCCCTCCTCGGTGTACATAGCTTCCACCGTGACCGGTACATTGGTGCCGTCAGGCTTCATGATTTCTATGGAATCGCCCACGCAGAATTTGTTCCGCTGCTCGATCCGGCACAGAGAATCCTTTACTGCCTCCACAATTCCCAGATAAATATATTCGTTCACGTAAGTGTTATTATCATAGATCTGCGTATTTTCATCCGGCTTGCCGAAATAGAACCCCGTCGTAAACTGACGATAGGTGCACTTGGAGATCTCTGCCTTGTACCAGTCCATATTTTTCTCGTACAGCTCCGGATCGGCAAAATAATCATCAATGGCCTTCCGGTAGGTTCTGGCTACCGTTGCCACATACAATGCGGTCTTCATACGCCCCTCGATCTTGAGACTGTCGATTCCTGCCTCCACCAGCTCCGGGATATGTTCGATCATGCACAGATCCTTGGAGTTGAAAATATATGTCCCCCGCTCATTCTCATAGACCGGCAGATATTCTCCGGGACGAGTCTCCTCCACCACCGCATATTTCCAGCGGCAGGGATGTGTGCAGGCACCTCTGTTGGCATCTCTTCCGGTAAAGAAATTGCTCAGCAGACATCTGCCGGAATAAGAGATACACATTGCCCCGTGCACAAAACTCTCAATCTCCATTTCCGCAGGAATCTTCTCCCGGATTCCCTTGATCTCTACCAGTGACAGTTCTCTGGCAGACACCACTCTTTTGGCTCCCAGCTTCCACCAGAACAGATATGTCTCATAATTGGTATTGTTGGCCTGCGTGGAAATATGCACCTCCACCTGGGGCCAGACTTCTTTGGCGATCATGAACATTCCCGGATCGGAAATGATCAGCGCATCCGGCTGCTCCGGCTTCATATCCCGCAGCTCGGCAAAATATTTTCTGGCTCCCTCGAGATCATAATTGTGCGCCAGAATATTGGCCGTCACATAAACCTTCACTCCATGTGCATGGGCGAATGCGACTCCTTCCGCCATTTCTTCACTGCTGAAATTTTTTGCCTTGGCCCGCAGTCCAAAAGCTTCTCCGCCGATATAAACAGCATCCGCGCCAAAAATAACAGCCGTTTTTAATACTTCCAGGCTGCTGGCCGGGATTAAAAGTTCCGGTTTTTTATATGTCATTTTATTTCTCCTCTTTTTCTGCAACAGATTCTCTTTCCTGATAAGCACACCATGTCAGATTTAGCGGAAGCATTATCATCACCGGCAGCATATAGCGCAGTTCTCCGTTGACCGGGGAAAGAATGCATACCGCAAACACCAGCAGTGTGGGTACTATCAGCAAAATCCGCTTTCCCTTTTTCGATCCCAGCAGATACACCACATATCCCAGCAGCAGGTATCCGTGAAATCCCGCATTATACAACAGGGAGATCAGCGGGAATTGTGTTACAAAATGTATCATGCCGATCAGAAATTCTCTCATGCCTTTCAGCTGTGGAGGAAATCCTATTTCCATATAGAACTCTTCCATCGAAAGCTGCTCTCTGCCAACCGTAGTCTCTATGATCGGCGTTCCCAGTCTGTCCTTCCGGTCCGTATAAAAATATCCGTAAGTCTGGTTAAAAAATGCCTGGAAATAAGTATCCGGATGCTTGCAGAACTGTGCAAACCAGACTTTAAAATAATTCTTCAGTTGTTCCTTCGTGGGATGGGATATCATCTGGTCTTTGGCCGCATCGGATATCTCCGGTGAATAATGTGCCGTTCCCATCTGATCATAGTCATCAAACAATTCCGACAGAATCGCCCGTTCTTCCTCCGTGACCTCTGCTCCGTGATCCCTCTGGTATCTTGCCGTCTGTTGAATAGGGGCCGATAGTCCTTCCGCCAGTCTCCCCTCTTCAATATCATGTGCCGGCATATATATCTGCTCTATATAGAACAGGATCATAAAACCGGTTACTGCTGTAAACAAGTATAATTTCCACTGCTTTTTATGATAGAAAAACAGACAGATCAGCGCACCCACCAAAAGGTATCTGCCTTCTTTTCTGCAGAGTGTCATACCGCAAGAAGCACAGAGAAATACGATCTGTTTCCACCATTTTTTCTTTTCCGTTCCATCTACCAGGATATCCGCAAATGACACTCCAAAATACAACAGGCTGATATAGTACTGTGCATCCTTCACCATAGTAAATCCCCACATAGGAAATAGCGGAAACACAGTAAGAAACAGAAGTCCGAACCAACGGATCCAGACCGGAGCTTTCATTTTTTTCATAACGCAGACTAGATATGAGATTCCAACTGCCTGCAATATGGACTGTATCAAAGTATAGGTAAAAATTCCAAGATTGTCGGATCCCAGTACGACTCTTCCGAAAGCCAGGCATCTTCCCATGATTGCCGTGGATACCACCGGGTGTTTATTGCTGTTTTCAATAATTCCCATGTACCTCCACACCTGTTCAAATGCATCCGCCTGAATCGGTCCCGGGAAAAAACTTATCATATAGGGCAGCGCACACAGCATTGCTATGGCAAAAGTACTCC
>ERZ1027228.674-NODE-674-length-13556-cov-7.132583_pt1 | contig 13556 bp, 5 predicted proteins | sample MGYA00519266_ERZ1027228 | MGnify/ENA primary metagenome ERZ1027228 (study PRJEB26926, sample SAMN06164465) | human gut metagenome | biome: ENVO:00009003; feature: ENVO:2100002; material: ENVO:00002003 | host: Homo sapiens | place: USA | collected 2012 ...
AGTTATTATACCAATCCAATTGATTTATAAAAGAGAATCGCCCTTCTATCTGATCCATAGTACCTTCTATAGAACCAATAGTAAATGTTCCTTTAGTATAAAGATTATGCGCCATTGCTCTTGTCTGTCTACAGTAATCACTATTAACATTCAATTTTTCATTTACTACTAAACCGGTAACATTTTGTCTATGATGATAATCCTGTATTCTTGTTTTTCTATCATTCATATGAAAACCAGCTCGTTCTATCTCAACCTTAATTTCACTAAAGAAATCCTTTTCAACACTTATAAAATCTGCATTGGTAGAAAACGTTAAATCATCAGCATAACGGGTATAATCTAATCTATATTTTTTTGCAATTTTCCTTAATCGTAAGTCTAATATCTGACAAATAAGGTTACTTATTATAGGAGAAGATGGTGCACCCTGTGGTAAACACCCTTTATAGCAGGTTAACTGAGCAATGATAGTCGCAATTTCAGGTAACATATTAAAATATTTGTTCTTCTGAAAGAAACCTTTAACTCGACCAAAATGAATACTTCCGAAAAAATTTTCTAAATCTAAATTGATTACAAAACGCTTTTTCCTATGTATTTTGGCATTAGTTATAATTCCTCTTCCTTTAATGAATGCATGTGCAGTCTTTGATCTATATCCTTTATTTTCCCAAATGGATTCTTGCACTTCCCACAACCGATTAACTAGAGACATTTGTATTTTTAAAAGAACATTCTTAGGTGCATCAATCCGTCGAAAACCTCCATCTCTTTTAAGTATGCTAAAAGAATGATAATTACTATCTATACCTTGTTTATACAATATATAGGTTAGTTGACTTAATTTAACCTCTAAAAACTGTGCCAATTGCTTTCTTGTAATAATATCAGAAAATTTTTCCATCTATATCTCCCCCAATGTAAAAAGCATGTGACAACTCATTATGCAGAGAATCTGAGACTCTCAGTAGTGAAACTTATGGAAGCGCTATTGCTCCTACCATTGCTATAAATACCTGCGAAACACAAGTAAAAAATCTTGTCACATGCTTTCTATATAATACATGAAAACAACTGTTAAGTCACTACTTCATTTCCCTTGTCCGTACGTCGCATTCGGGCCGTGCTTTCTTTGGTAGTGCTCATCAAGGATGTATACGGGAAGCGAGGCCGAAGGATTCAATAATTTTGTTTTCAGCGCCATTTCCGCCGCAGTCTCCATGACGACCGCATGGTACACAGCGTCCGCCGCGTTTTTTCCCCAGGCAAAAGGCCCGTGGTTCCGTACAAGGGCACCGGGCACGGCAAGCGGCTCGTATCCGCGGCAGCGCACGGTTTCTATAATGACGGCACCCGTATTTTTCTCATAAGCGCTTTTCGTTTCTTCTTCCGTAAGCGCCCTTGTGCAGGGGATATCCCCATAAAAATAATCCGCATGGGTCGTACCGAGGGCAGGAATATCGAGTCCCGCCTGGGCAAAAGCTGCGGCATTGACGGAATGGGTATGTGTCACACCGCCGATTTCAGGAAACGCGCGGTACAGCGCCAGGTGGGTCTCCGTATCGGAAGACGGTTTCCATTTCCCTTCCACTGTTTCTCCCGTCTCCACATCGACTGCTACCATGTCGCCTGCTGTCATGCTCTCATAAGACACACCTGACGGTTTGATGACCATAAGGCCTTTCTCCCGGTCGATACCGCTCACATTCCCCCATGTATAGATCACGACACCCCGTTTCACAAGTTCCAGATTGGCGGCGCACACCGCTTCTTTTAATGTCTCCAGCATAGAACCCTCCTGCTTTTTCCTTTTTAATAACAGTACAAGACCGCACCCTGTTATTTTATATTTTACGCTTTACGGTTTTTACCAATTCTCCCATAAATTTCTCTGCCGCGGGAGATCGTGTTTCTTTTTTGCTGCTGCGGTATATTTCACCCAGCCTCACCATTTTGCGGATGACACTTATCGTCTTCCTTATCACGGCAATAGATCCTTCACGTTCGCTTCGGATGACGTTTAACGTTTTCCTCACTATAACAGCAAATCCTTTGCTGATGTTTCGTATGACACCTAATGGAAATCATATGCTTCAGCTTTTAACTCACAGCTAATGGCTAATGGCTAACAGCTTATAGCTGACAGCTCACAGCTGATAGCTTTTATCTTCTTCCTCCAATCGTCATTCTGAATGGACGCAAGAATGCTTTGTGAAAAAGCAGCAAAGCAGCAATATGGCACGGAGTGAAGAATCTATGACTCGGATGACGCCTTACCGTCTTCCTTATCACGGCAATAGATTCTTCGCTGTCGCTCTGAATGACGCCTTACCACTTTCCTCACCACGGCAGCAAATTCTTCGCTGCCGCTCACACGAGGACGCTTAACGTTTCCCGTCATAGTGACTCTTTCCTTCAATCGTCATTCTGAATGGACGCAAGAATGCTTTGTGGGAAAAACGGGAAGCAGCAATATGACACCGAGTGAAGAATCTATTACTTTGAATGGCATCTTACGGCTTTCCTTACCACGGTAACAGATCCTTCACGTTCGCTTCGGATGACACTTAACGTTTTCCTCACTACAATAGCAAATCCTTTGCTGATATTTCGTATGACACCTAATGGAAATCATATGCTTCAGCTTTTAACTCACAGCTAACGGCTAACAGCTAATGGCTAACAACTTGTAGCTGACAGCTCACAGCTGATAGCTTTTATCCTCTTCCTCCAATCGTCATTCTGAATGGATGCAAGAATTCCTTGTAGGAAAAACGGGAAACAGCAACATGACACCGAGTGAAGAATCTATGACTCTGATGACATCTTACCACTTTCCTCACCACGGTAACAGATCTTCCGGATGACGTCTGACTGTCAGCTTATCCTCACTCATACAAAAATACGGTACCCATCACATCTGACGAGTACCATATTTTTGTTTCTTAAGTTATTTCCTTACCCTTGCTTTCCGTTACGCTTTCGGGGAAATATGAGAACCGTACACATCACGGTAATCATTGTTCGCCTTATCGTCTTCGCTGTTGACGCGGACACGTTCTACCTTATTTCTGTCATTGTCCTTGCCGGAAATACGGTCGACACGGATACGATCCAGACGAATCTGGCGGAGTTCCGGTTCGAACTCATTCATAGCTCTGTCCATATTGTCATCTACCGGTGCTCCATTCTTCAATGCGCGATAGAACATCGCCGCAAATTCATAGCGGGTCATGGAACGTTCGCCGCTGAACATGCCGTCCGGATAGCCTTCAAGGATGCCGTTTCCTGCCAATGTAGCCACATATTCATAAGCCCAGTGGTTTTCCGGCACATCGGGGAAGTCCTTCTTTTTACCCATATCCAGGATGCCGAGAATGGAATTCATCTTCTGCTCCATGGTATCCAGACGTTTCTTCAAGTCCTTGTTCTCATCACGGAGATCGACGATTTCTTTCGCCATGGCTACTTTGGATGTGGATACATGGTTGCCCTGTCCCAGCTTCACGCTGACTCCGGCATTCACCATGTTTTCTCCTCCCCCGAAGGAGCCTCCCACGCTGAACATGGTGTCTTCATTGGGACGGTAGAATGCGCCTACCGCTACCGCATGGGCGTCTTTGTAGTTGCCGTAGCCGGCTGCCACATCCCACTTGTCATCCGGGTCGAAGTCCAGCGGGTGGAGGGCTGCCAATGCTGCCGCTCCTGCTCCTACTCTGTCCATCCGGTCTCCCAGTTCATTGACGGCTCCTCCTATGTTGTTGATTGTCTGGTTTGTTTTCCACAACTGCCCCCCGTTGACGGCGTCAGTGCTGTTTGCGCTGATGTCTCCGGCTGCTACGTTGGTGATTTTCTTGTTCCCTGCGTTGATGCCGCTGTTGTCGATTTTCACGTCTCCTACGGTCAGGGTGTTGGTGGTCACACTGTTCAATCCTTTCAGGTCTTTGGCCATGTGGACTTTCAGGTTGTTATTGCCGTCGGATACGACGCCGAGGTTGTCTTCTGTGGTGAGTTTGTTTGTGTCTGTAATGCCTCCGACTACGTTCACCTGTTCGTTCAGTTTCTTCTTGATGACGTTTCCTGTATCGCCGCCATATTTCATGCCGTCGTCCAATGTGGCCACATCATGTTTCGTGCCGTCTTTTTCTTCAATAACGAGGCGGGTGATGTTGGTGCCGTCCACACCAGGTTTGCCGTCACGGGTAACCGAGATGTTTGTTGTTACGCCGTCTTTTCCGTTGATGCCGATTTTTCCGTCTTTGCCGTTTTTACCTGTAGCAACGATGGTTTCGGTTTTCAGGTTCTTGTCCATTTTGACGGTGAGGTTTCCGTTCGCATCGGCAAAGGTTTTGATGTTTTCACCGGAGTATTCGGAGGCGGCTTTTGTCCCTTCTCCTTTGATGGTGACTTTGTCTCCCAGGTCCCGGTGGAATTCTCCGTCGTTGCCGGCAAAGTCCATGCCTTTTTTCGTCAGTTCTTCAGATGTATTGGTAATCTTTTGGTCTACGGCTTTGAGCTGGTCTTCTGTGGCGGCCTGTCCGCTGGTGATGTTGTTCGGATCCCAGGTTTTGTTGGTCAGTCCGTTGACGGTTCCGTCTTTCCCATTGATTTTCACTTTTCCGGCATCGATGTTTCCTGTCGTTCCGTCAATGGTGACTTTGTCTCCGGCTTTAATGATGCCGGTTGTTCCGTCGATGGATACCTGTTTGGACGGATCGGTTCCCAGTGTGACTTTGTCGCCGAGTCCGACAGTATATTCTTTGCCGCCTGTTCCATTGGTTCCTTCGGTGACGGTTATATTGCTGTCTTTGGCTTTGACGGTCGTATGCTGGCCTGCCAGTGTCTTTACGTCATGCAGCTGGCTGCCGTTGACAGCATCGGTGCTGTTTGCGCTGACGTCTCCGGCTGCTACGTTGGTGATTTTGTTGCCGCCGTTGTCAAGGCCGTTCTTGGTGAGGGATACGGTGTTTCCGGCTGCACCGTTGCTGATGGTTATTCCGTTATTGTTGATGAATGTATCGCCGGCGGTTATGCTTTCGAGGCCTTTCAGGGCTTTGGCAAGACGGACTTTCAGGTTGTTAGTACCGTCAGATACCACGCCGATATTGTCATCTGTCGTCAGCTTGCTTTCGTCTCTAATGCCTCCGACGACGTTCACCTGTTCGTTCAGTTTCTTCTTGATGACCGCTCCTGTATCGCCGCCGTATTTCATGCCGTCATTTAGGGTAGCCACTTCTTCTTTGGTTCCGTCCGGTTTTTCGTATACGATACGGGTCGTGGTCGTACCTGGCGCGCCGTCTACTCCGGGTTTGCCGTCACGGGTAACGGAGATGTTTGTCGTCTGGCCGTCGTTACCATTAATACCGATTTTGCCATTTTTGCCGTCTTTACCTGCAGCAACGATGGTTTCGACTTTCAGGTTTTTATTCATCTTCACGTTGATTGTCGTATTTCCGGCAGGGTCCTGCGTGATAAATGTTTTAAGGTTTTCTCCGCTGTATTCCGTATCGGCCGCGGTACCTTCTCCTTTCACGGTTATCTTGGAGCCCAGTTTATTGGTTTTTGTGCCGCCTGCATTGGCATCGAACTGCAGGCCTTTGGCGATTACATCATCCAATTTGGATTTGGACGCGATGTCCTTTAATTTTACGGTTTCTTTCTGCCCTGCATGGTTTTTATCTTCTACGGTTAAATCGATATTTCCGTTGGTATCGACTGTATAAGACCCATCCGCACTGGATGCGTTTTGTACCAGCCGATAATCGGTGGCCGCTGCACTTTGATTATTGATGGCTTCGGTAACCGTCTTCAACTGGTCTTCTGTGGCGGCACGCCCGCTGACGGCCGTCGGGTTCGTTACATTCCAGGTCTTATTATCAAGACCTGTTACATAATTACCGGTAGTACCGCCGGATGTCTGGCTGCCCATGGTCACACCGCCGGCTTTCACCGTATCCGCAGCGGTTACTGTCTTCACATGAATGTCTTCGTTGAGTTTTACGCCGATTTTCGTATCGTCACCGGTTTGGGTGATTTCTGTCGTAATGTTGTTATCGCCGTTAACGGTGACTTTAGAGCCTAATTTGTTCGTTTTTTCACTGTTATTATCCGCGTCGAAACGAAGGCCTTTATTGATCACTTCATTTTTAGCGTCATGCAATTGTCCGCCGTTCACCGCGTCTTTGGATCCGGCTGCCACCTGACCGTCAGCCACATTGGTTACCTTTTGGTTATTCGCATTGATGCCGTTATTGGTTACATAGGTCTTTCCGCCTACGGTCAGCCCGTTGTTGTTGATCACCGTATTGCCCGTTGTGACGCTGTCCACTTTCACGTCTTTCGCCAGTTTGATATTCAGCGCACCGTTTCCGGATACTACACCGATGTTTCCATCTGACAGTTTTGACGCATCGGCACCGCCTTTGATATCCAGCTGCTCACCCAGTTTTTTATTGATAACTGTTGCATCATCGCCTTTGAAGTTCAACCCTTTTCCAATTGTCGTATTGATGTTTGTAATATCATTGGCATTCTTTGTGATATTTGTCTTATTGGTCTTCACGCCGTCGCTGACTGTTTTCAGCTGGTCTTCCGTGGCCGCCTGTCCATGTACAACTGTCGGGTTGTCAATATCCCAAGTCGTATTTGTAAGGCCGTTTACGGTTCCGGCATCCCCATTCACCGTGACGGGATGGGTCTGCCCTACGGTAACCACATTCCCCAGCCCGACGGTGAATTCTTTACCGCCTGCCGCATTGGTTCCTTCCGTAACGGTTACATTGGCGTCTTTCGCTTTGACGGTCGTTGCTTTTGCCGTACCGCCGATGGCCGCATTCAGCTGATCCACATTGACGGCATCGGTTCCGGCCGTGCCGGTTGCCACGTTGGTAATTTTCTGGTTGTTCGCGTTGAGACCATCTTTATTGACATAGGTCTTTCCGTTGATGGTCAAGCTGCCATTCGGCCCAAGATCCACATCTTTTTTCAGCTTCACATTGAGCTTTGCTCCATCAGATACGACGCCAATATTTCTATCTGTCAGATCTGCCGAAGCGCCGCCTTTGATTTCCAGCTGCTCACCCAGTTTTTTATTGATAACTGTTGCGTCATCGCCTTTGAAGTTCAGCCCTTTTCCAATTGTCGTATTGATGTTTGTAATATCATTGGCATTCTTTGTGATATTTGTCTTATTGGTCTTCACGCCGTCGCTGACTGTTTTCAGCTGGTCTTCCGTGGCCGCCTGTCCATGTACAACTGTCGGGTTGTCAATATCCCAAGTCGTATTTGTAAGGCCGTTTACGGTTCCGGCATCCCCATTCACCGTGACGGGATGGGTCTGCCCTACGGTAACCACATTCCCCAGCCCGACAGTGAATTCCTTGCCGCCATCCCCGTTGGTTCCTTCCGTAACAGTTACATTAGCGTCTTTTGCTTTGATTGTCGTATGTTTCCCTGCCAGTGTCTTTACGTCATTTAACTGATTAACGTTAACCGCATCTGTCCCGGCTGTACCGTCAGCCACATTATTAATCTGCGCACCGCCAACGTTCACCGTATTTGTCGTATCACCGAGAGTAATTTTTGCACCCGTCGTAGTACCGCCGGGAGCGGTCTTCTGATTGGAAATCGATGTGATTCCTGTCAGATTGCCGGATACATTCACTGCATACGTTTTAACCGTGCCATTTGCTCCATTTTCTGTACCGGGGGTAACGGTCGTATTTTTACCGTTGACAACTTTTACCGCATCCGCCGCAATATCGTTAATAACGGTCTTGCCCGCATTGGTAATGTTATCCAGGTTAGTATTCGCTTTATCACCCAGCTTGGTATCCATTGTAGGCTTATCGTAGTAATTATTGTTCAGATAGGTATTCACTGTATCACCGGTTACAGTCTTATTATCTCCGGCAGCAATTGTACCTCCGCCGATATTATTGATTGCCGTTTTTGTAGCTGCATCCAATCCTACTGTATAAGCGATAACGCCATTAGCATCTTCTGTACCGCCTGTCACAGACACTTTGCCGCCTGCTTCAGCAGCCAATGTTGTCTTGGTCGCGCTGACCACATAATCAGTATGTCCGTCTGCGACATCAACCGTACTGGTGACAGTCGCCTGCTTGGCACCGGTAACAGTAGCTTTCGCTCCGGCAGCCGCCTTCTTCACATCTCCGATATTCGCTGCATTGGAATCTATCGTTCCGCCACTGGCCACATTCGTAATAGGCGCATTATTCGCATTGATACCGTTATTTGTCACATAGGTATTTCCGCCTACGGTCAGTCCGTTGTTATTGATGACCGTATTGCCCGCTGTGACGCTGTCCACTTTTACATCTTTGGCCAGTTTGATATTCAGCGTATCTGTCCCGTTGGATACCACGCCGATATTTCCGTCTGTCAGCTTAGATGTATCTGTCACACCGCCGATGATATTCGTCTGTTCGCCTAATTTTCGGGTAAACTTATTAGCCGCGGCTGCCGCAGCTTTCACATCGCCTGCATAGGCCACGCCTTTATCTACTTCTGAGGTTACCGCATATAGCTGGCTGCCATTAATGGCATCGGTAGAAGTCGCGGAAATACGGCCGGCCGCCACATTGGTAATTGTCCGTTCTGCGCCTGCCTTGCCTACACTTACTGTGGAAGCCGGATTTACTCCTGCGAAATTATGTGTTACGCCATTGATTGTTGCGGAGGGTGTCGCTACAGCAGCTGCTGTTTCTGAGCCATTGCCGATAGCCACGGCATTTTCATTGGCCACTTTTGTATTATTGCCAAGAGCAACGCCATTCTTCCCTGTCACGGATGCACTGCTCCCCAGGACCATAGCCCCATCAGCAGAAGCTGCGGAATTATTCCCTACCACATAGGCATTATCCGTTGTGACGGTATTCTTATAACCGAAAGCACCTGCCGTACTTCCTTTGACCGTACCGGCAGTAACCTTCTTAATTTTATCGCCATTGGCTTCTGTCGTTTCCGTAATGGTGGCGGAACCAATCGTATTGCCGCCACCGATAACATAGGAATTATTCCCATAGACTTTGTTATCCGTACCGATAGCTGAAGAAGCTGCACCGGACGTGGTGCCGTCCGTCATATCAAAGCCGACCATATTCGTATCGCCCAGAGATGTGGACTTATCTCCATAAGCACCCGCCTGGCTGCCGATGGCAAGAGAATTCTTTCCCCAGCTCCGTGCTATGACACCGATGCTGGTGCTTGCAGCCCCTTTTGACATCGAATTGACGCCGATCGCCGTGGAACCGATACCGAAGGACTGGGTCATCGCGCCCATGGCTATGCTGGCTGCACCAATAGACGCGGTGTTCGACCGATACTCGCTGGTACTGAGGGCGGCATTCCCCAGTGTCGTCCCGGGATATAACGCTGCCGTTTCCCGCTCAAATTTATTCTGCGCCCCGGCAGCCCAAAAACCGGGAACTGCCGCTTGCAGATCGGATTTTACCAAGTCAACGTCATTGCCGCCGATAGCAATGGAAGAATGACCGATAGATTTCACATCTCCACCGATAGCCATGGCTTGCGTACCATAAACTTTTGCCATGCTGCCGATGGCTATCGACTGTGAATAGATAGGGGTCGCTGCCGGGTCGGTAGTTCCCTTTCTGATGATGTTTGCTTCCGCCCCGGAACCAAGAACTACATCGCCCCGGGAGCCGTAAGAATGAGCTTCCGATCCCATGACGACAGCGCCGGAGCCATCCTCACCATGGTACTTGGATACCGTACTCGTCGCCTGGCGGCCAATGACAACGTCTCCATTTTCCGCCGCATATGCTATATTCCCGATAGCGATGGTACTTGCAGAATACTGCTCACCTACTCTTTTTTGTCCCCCTGCATGTGCCCCCTGCCCTATGGCGACACTATTTTCAGAGGCTGCATCGGAATGTGCCTGACGGCCTACTACGACTGTTTGAGTGCCTGCAGCATTCGCTAAGGAACCAATCCCTATGGCATTTAAGCCTGTTACAGTAGATGTATTACCTATGGCTATAGCATTGTTATTATGTGCTTTAGCCACAGTTCCCAATGCCACACTGCCTACTCCAGTAGCATCGGACAAGAGACCGTAAGCTGAGCTGTCCTGACCAGTAGCGTGTGCCTGGTCACCAACAGCAAGAGAATGTAAAGCTGACGCCAAAGACAAAGATCCTATGGCAGTCGCCCCCTGGCCGGTAGCCTTCGCCTGATCGCCGATAGCAATGGCATAAATATTCGTTGCCCGTGTCCTGCTTCCGAGGGCCACCGTATACTGCCCTGCCGTTTGAGCATCATCCCCAACGGCTATGCTGTTGTTCGGATCTACCACTGCTCCGTTTCCGCCTTTAAACGATGCTTCCGCCATCCCCGGCAGCAGGCATCCAGTAAGGGCAAGAGCACACAGAAACGCACGGAAAGACAGGCTCTTCTTTTCAGAAGTCGCTCCTCCATTTTTCCCGCAGCGGCCGGCAACTTCCGAAACCACCACATAGCAGTGTTTCACCCGGCTCCAAATGACTTTGTAAATCTGATTCATAATTTTCCTCCCATCAAACTAAAAAACACGCACTTTCTATAAGGAATTGAATGGTGTATACATCTCTTCCTTTATCATATTATACATTTGTAATATTATCTTATAAAGTTATTCATTATAGTTTAATTTAGTTTACCAAATGCACCTTTATTAAAGTATTTCACCGGAGATTTTCCATATTCCCGGCCCCTTTTGCTGTCCGCTTGATCCATTCCTCTTCCTTTGCATATATTCGCCCGGGATATTCGGCACAGAAAAACTTTCGGGGAAACATTTAAAAGTAGACCATTAGTATACTTACGGATTTCATACTATCATTCGGATAAGAAAAACAAAAATATCATTTATTTAGAAAGACGCTTTTGCTCCTTATCTCAGCAGTATTGCCGTTCATAAGCATGACAAAGCCGGTTTTACGTTAAAAGATGGAGCCTTCAATCTCCCACGATGAACAAAAATAAAAGGCTTTCTCCTGAAAGCATCTGCTATCAAAGAAAGTCTTTTATCTTATTCCTAATTTAGAAAGACATCTTATCCAATTAGGATGCAACGCTGTTCATGAACTGAACTGTCAGCACTGACGGGTTGGAAACAATTCCCAGAACGGTTACCCGTTGCCCCATAGGAACAACTGCACCATTGAGATTCACAAGAATTATATTCCCTTGGGCCGTACGAAAATTCATCAGCCCGCCGCCGGCACTAGATAGAACGCTGCCCACCGTGTAGACCTTTGTCCCTACAGGAAGTCCGGACAGATCCCATGCCACCTGATAAGCATCCAGATCCTCTATTTTCAGATCTCCCGGATTGACCTGATACCAGCTGGCGAGATCGCTTTTCACCGGTCCCATGAAATACCCGGCATCACGAGATGTCCGTGATACCATTGACACCTGCGATGGATATAGATTTCTCACATCTTTTCTGTAGCTGACTGTCCGCTGATTGGGAACCCGATCCTGATAAGATACATTTCGGATAACAAGTATGGGCTGCTTGGCTTGATTGTAAGCCACATACCCTCTCGCCTGAAAAGGCGTATAACTCATTATCTTTCCTGCATTCTCCATCATAGCAGGGATTTCCTGTCCATCAGGGGTAACAAAACGATATACATTGTCTGTATAAAAACCTTCAAACTGGCCGGTGACAGTAATCTCATCCGCTGCTGTTGCCACGCCGGACATCAATAGCATCAATAGCAGTCCTATCACAGCAATCCATGATTTTTTCATCTGGAAGCCCCTCCTGATCTGATTAACCGCGGCCTTTAATGACGCGTACACGCTGAATATCAGGTGTGCCATCCTTATGCTTGGTGATGGTATCTACCCTAATACGTTCCAGTTCCGGTTCGAATTCTTTCAGTGCTCTGGCCATCCGGTCATCGGCAGCCGCACCATTCTGCATAGCCCTGTAAATCAAGGCAGCCATTTCATACCTGGTCATCATGCGGTCTCCGCCAAACTGTCCGTCCGGATAGCCCACAATGACACCGTTTCCTGCCAGCGTCGCCACATAATCATAAGCCCAATGGTTTGCAGGCACATCGGGGAAGAGCTGCATCTTATCCATATCCAGAGAATCCAGCGGTCTTCCTTCGGAAACCTTCATCAGCGCTCCCTTCATATTCTCCAGTTCAGCGCGAAGATCTTTGATTTCCTTTGCCATAGCCACACGGCTGGTAGATACATGGTTCCCTCTGCCAATCTTGAGGCTGACACCCGCATTAATCATATTCTGACCGCCGCCCATAGATCCGCCGACAGAAATCATTGTGTCTTCATTCGGGCGATAGTAGGCTCCTACAGCTACAGCATTAGCACCCTTATAGTTACCATAACCTGCCGCAAAATCCCACTTGCTGTCCGGATCGAAATCAAGCGGATGGAGAGCCGCCAAAGCAGCAGCACCGGCACCGACACGATTGATTCGATTGTCCATATTATTGATAGTGCCGCCAATCTTGTTGAGGGCCTCATTCGTCTGATACAGCTGGCTGCCGTTGACGGCATCCGTTGAATTCTTACTGAGTTCTCCCGGTGCCACATTGATGATCTTCTTACCGCCTGCATTCAAACCATCTTTAGATACGTAGGTGGTTCCTCCTACAGTAAGCCCCTTATCATTGATAACGGTCGTCCCTGTTGTCACAGAGTTCAGGTTCAGATCATCAGCAGTAGCCACTTTATAGTCCACGCCGCCATCTGCATTGGTTCCCTTTGTTACAGTGATATTTTTGCCTGCGCTCACAGAAGACTGCTTTGCCGCCTTCGTAATTTGCCCGGCTACGGCCTTGAGCTGATCTTCTGTTGCCGCCTGCCCGCTGATGAAATGATTCGGATCCCAAGTCAGGTTTGTCAGCCCATTCACTGTGCCCTTAGAGCCATCTACAGTAACCTTTCCGGCTTTGATCGTACCTTCTGTTCCCTTAATGCTGATCTGCTTGGAAGGATCGGTTCCCAGCGTAATATCATCATTCAGGTTGACATGGTACGTTTTGGATCCGTTGGTATTCGTTTCAGAAGTTACCGTCGTATTTTTGCCGTCCGCTACTTTTGTGGTGGCACCGGCTACCACTTTGTTCAACTGACTAACATTGACCGCATCATGAGGATCCGTACCGTCAGCCACATTGGTGATCTTCTTGCCACCTGCATTCAAGCCGGAATCAGATACATAGGTCGTTCCTCCAACCGTGAGCCCACGGTTGTCAATAATTGTATTCCCGGTGGTTACGCTGTCAAATACCGCCTTCTTCGCCAGCATCAAATCAATCACAGTGTTTCCGTTAGCATCCTGGCTAATCTTGGTCTTGACATTCTGGCCGGAGTATTCACTGTCTGCTTTCGTCCCTTCACCCTGGATCTTCACGGTGCTTTCCAGTTTGTTCAGAACGGTTGCTCCGCTGTTGGCTCCAAAGTACAGACCCTTGCCGAACGCAGCGTTGTTGACCGCGTCTTTCAGGTCGCCGATGGTCGCCGCGCTCTTCTTCTGGTCT
>ERZ1027228.697-NODE-697-length-13138-cov-9.620423_pt1 | contig 13138 bp, 9 predicted proteins | sample MGYA00519266_ERZ1027228 | MGnify/ENA primary metagenome ERZ1027228 (study PRJEB26926, sample SAMN06164465) | human gut metagenome | biome: ENVO:00009003; feature: ENVO:2100002; material: ENVO:00002003 | host: Homo sapiens | place: USA | collected 2012 ...
TAAGAATCAGCAACTTGATGCGAAATTTAGGAAATTCATAAAAGTTCTGATAATGGCTCTCGTCCACCAGCACGTGGTCGATGCCCATCTGCCGGAAGTCCGCCACGTCGTCCGTCCGGGTCTTTATGGCGTGGGCTATCTTCTCCAGTTTCGCTTCGAGGTTGTGTTTGCGCACTTCCAGCCCCTTCAGCATCCCGCGCGAGATGTCCTTTCCCTGACTGCGCAGCACTTCCAGGTTTTCTTCCACCGTGTCCAGCTCCGTTTGCAGTATCTCTTCCTGCATTTCCGGTGACTGTGGTATCTTTCCGAACTGGTCATGCGACATGATGATGCAGTCATAGTCGTTGTTCTTGATATTGTTGAAAAACCTCACCCGGTTTTGGGTCGAGAAATCCTTTTCCGAGGCATAGAGGATACGGGCGTTCGGGTAGGCGGTGCGGTAGCACTCCGCTATCTCCGCCACGTTTGCTTTCAGCCCGGTGATTATCGGTTTGTGTGCGATTCCGAGCCGCTTCATTTCATGTGCTATAACACACATTATCAGCGTCTTTCCGGTGCCGACCTCATGGTCGCATATCCCCCCGCCGTTCAGCAGCGCCATCCAGATGCAGTCCTTCTGGCTCTGGTATATATCCTTGATGCCGTATTTCCTTTCCAGCCCTTTCAGGTCGAGGTCCGGAAAGGTCTGGTGGCTGCCGTCGTATTTCGGACGGACGTAGCAGTTGAACTTCCGGTTGTACATGTCGGCGAGCCGCCGCTTGAATTCCGGCGACTGTTCTCCCAGCCATTCGGTGAAGCCCGTGCGTATCTCGTCGATTTTGGAGCTGGCAAGTTGTATGCCCTCGCTGTCACGCACCTTGATGTCGTTGCCGTGCTCGTCCTTGCCGGTACTTTTCATCATGTCCGGCACTGTATTATGCAGGGCATGTTTGAGCAGGTTCAGGCCGTTGTACGACTTGTAGTACCCTTTCACGGCGTACTGTTCGGTGATCTTCGCGTTGGTCGAACCGCATTCCACCAGGAATTCGTCTATGCTTTTCGTGTAGGAGATACCCACTTTCGTGCCGTACAGGTAGGAAATGTACGCCGAGTAGATGCCCGTCGGTATCCAGCGTTCCCCGAAGTTGAAATCAAGCTCCTCAAAGGCGATGGGGCGGGGCTTCGCTTCGTGCAGGGCGGCGAGCGAGGCTTCCGCCTCCGCTTTCATCGGGTGGTTTCCGTCCGCTTCATCCCATGCCGCCAGCCGGCGGGTGATGCTCTCGGCTTTCTCCACCACGTTGCCGGCAATGAAGCGGTCCCTTATCTCGTACCGCTCCTGCATCGGGTTGTAGTAGATGCGCCCTTTCAGTTCCCCGGTCAGTTCTTTCCGGTCGTAACCCGTAAGCGACTGCATATAGTCCAGGTCCACTTCCCCCGTCCGGTTCAGCGAGAGGGCCAGGGCCTCGGCCGCCGTCTCCACATGGGTGGTCTCCCCGGTGGCGAATGAAACGGGATGGTCGAAGATGTCCGCCTTCACGATCCGTCCGTCCTCCTCCCGTTCCAGCGAGAGCGTGTCACGTCCGGCGGCGTCCATCAGTATCAGACCGACGTTATGCCGGGCGTTCAGATTGCCGTACCGCATCACGAACTCCTCGTAATGCGTGTTCAGGTTCTCACGCCACTGCCTGTCCTCTTCTTGTCTTTCCGCCTCGCTGGCATGGAGCCGTTGGTAGGCGTCACGCAGGCGGATATACTGCTGCGCCTTCTCCTTCTGTGCGGGTGCGAGGTCCAGCGGTTGGAAGGTCGCGCCGAGCGGGGTGACGTTTTTCAGCACGCCGACCTGGTAGCGTACTCCTGCGGTGTATTCCCACACGAGCGAGCCCTCTTTCAGGTGTGTGTCCGTCGGGCGGGAATACGGGCGTGGCTGCATCTCCTCTTCATGCCTGCGTTGCCGTTCTTCCGCACTCAGTGCCGCTTCTTCCGCACGCATCTCTTGCTCCACTTCCCGCACACGTCGTTCCAGGTTTTCGGCGACAGCGTTCGAGATGGGATACACCCGTTCATCACGGTTCTCCGGACGGTCCGTTTGCCCTGCCGGTTTCTCCCGGCTGTCCCGGCTCTCTTGCCTCTCTTCCGTTTCCCGGTTTTTCCGGACTTCCTGCTGTCCGGGGCTTTCGGTAGAAGTGGCACGCTGTCCTTCCGGTGCTTTCGCTTCCCCGTGCAGGCTTGCCTGTTGCCGCAGTTCTGCCCGTCTTTCGGGAGTCAGGTTCATCATCGCTTCATAAAAGCCGTTGATGGGCGGGTTCGTTTCCCAGTCGATTGCGGCATACACATCTTCCGGATCGGTTGGAGCCGGTATCTCTCCAGCCGACATTCTCGTTGCCGTCGCGCTCCTTGTGTCCTGCGCCTGCATGGCTTCAGTTGGGACCACCTCTTTTTTCACCCGTTGCGGCTTCGTGCCGCCCTCAATCTCTTTCTTTACCGTTGCGGCTGTCCCTTTCTGCCTGGAATTTTTCTTTTTTGTCACGCCTTTCTGCGCGTCCTGCCGTTCGGACTGCGTGAATCCGAACAGGTCATACAGCGTGAGCAGGGGAGCGCCCGTTACCGGCTCTTCCTGCTTCTCTTGCCCCCGTATTGTCCGGTTGTCGGCATGGTCGTTCATTGTTTGGGTTGCCGCTGCCTTTACCGATGTCTCTACCGCTGTCTCCGGTGCAATAGCTGCCTGGGCGGTGGCGGTTACTGTTTCACTTTCTCTTTCCCCTATGGAAACTGCCCTGTTATCCCCGGCTATGGTTGGCTTCGGCTGTTGTCCGGCGCCGGCCTTCCTCTCTCTGATAATGTCGTTCAGGTAGCGCATGACATCGAGCCGCTCGTTGCAGTCCCTTCCCAGTTTTTCATACACGTCCTCGGCGATACCCTGCACGCCACCCCCGTGCAGATACACCATCGCGGGCTTCCCGTAGGGGTCTGTGCCCTTTTTCTCTTCGGTACGCACGATTCTTTCAGGATATGTCCGGAAATATTCATTGAGGGTGATTCCCTCTTTTGACTGGTACCCTCTGCAAAGCAGTTCCTCATCCGCGCTCATGCCGCTTTCCCGCTTGTCCTTGTTCTTTTGGAGCACGATCAGGTCGCTGCCCGTTTCTGTTCCCGCATCCTCGGTGAACAGATTGTTCGGCAGGCGGAGGGCGGAAACAAGGTCAGCCCCTTTGAACGCCTCACGCAGCACATTCTCAGGGCCTTTGGCGTTGGCTACGCCCTGCGAGGTGATGAAGGCGACGATGCCGCCGTCCCGGACGGCATCCAGTCCTTTTAGGAAGAAGTAGTTGTGTATCGACTTTGCCGCCGCACGGCGTTCCGCCGACGGGCTGTTGCTGAAGTCTGGGTCGAACACGGCGATGTTCCCGAAAGGGATATTGGAGAGCGCCACATCGAAATGGCCGTTGAGATACCCTTCCATTCTCTCGAATCCCTCTGTCCGCACCGTCTGTCCGGGATGGAGTTGTGCCAGGATTTTCCCCGTCAGCAAATCCTTCTCGAAAGCGGTCATCGCCGCCTGCGGATGGTATTTGCGGTATGCGTCCATGAACGCACCCTGCCCGGCGGATGGTTCAAGCAGGGTGCGGGCTTCCACCTTGTAGTTCACCAGCACTTTCGCAATGGCTTCCGTCACCTCCTGGGGCGTGTAGAAAGCCGTGAGTACCGAGTTTTTCAGCGAACTGACGTACAGTTTGTACTGCCGTTCGTCACTGCTGTTATCGCGTATCAGACGGTGCAGTTCCACCGTCAGGGGAAACAGTTCGAGGTCGCTCTTCGCCCAGTGGACGGCATCGGTCAGTTCCCCTGCGGGATTGAGGATACATTTCAGACCGCCGAAACCGCAATAGCGTTCCAGCATCTCCCTCTCGGTGGGAGTGGCCTGCCTGCCTTCCTTTTCCAATGCGAATGCCGTCCGTATCGCCTCTATGTTGTCCCGCAGTTTCGCTTTGCGGTTAAATGCCATACGCTTCCAGGTATAGGGCGACCGCACCCGTCAGTTCGGTATGGAGCAGGTCGTATCCGGGCGATTGGGCGAAATCGTCCGTCAGTTCATAGATGGAAAATACGCTTTCAAGCAGCGGCAGCAGCTTCAGGGCAAGCGGGGAAATTTCCTCATCGGGAATTTTCCCCTCGAACTCGTTTTCCAGCACATGGCGCAGCGTGTCGTATTTGGAAAAGTGCAGTCCTTCCAATAGGCTGCGCATGGCCAGTTCTTGCGCTCCGGCAGCGGGATACCCCTCCCGGAAACGCTGTTCGTACACGGCGGCGGCACGTGCCGCGCGCTCTTCGATGAACGCATGGTCGCCCGCCTTGTCGGGATGGCTCTCCTTCAGATAATTAAGAAGGTACAGACCGTAATAGTCCAGTTCCAGTTCGACCGGTTTATTCTTTTTATTCATAAAATTGTGGATTTAGTGGTGTAATAACTTGGTAATTAAAGATTAATTTTCTGTTTGTATTCTTCTATATTGATGACATTCTTATTAGTAGAACTTATTGCTTTTACAGCCTCAAGCATCGCTTTATCCGAAGTGACAAAAGTCAAGGGTTCTCCATTTATCTTATGGAATCCGGCATAGAACATCAAGTGCATGTCCCAAACAAAATTCCTATGTTTGAAAAGGTTAAAACCGTTACTTGAAAAACATTGCTGGTATATCCATCTTTGCAGATAGATTGCTTCAGGACATTCTTTAATAAGCATTTTTCCTTTACTAATCAACATGTTAAAATTTTTCATCGTAGATATTTGTTTTTCATTCCATAAAAGTTGCTGTGTAATCATTATGAAAGCCATTGCAGTGTATAAATCCATATCATTGGTATTTAATGATTTCCAAGCGTTTTTTCTTTTGTTCTTATCTGCCTTAAATACATGAACTCCGTCAAAGTTTGGGTCTATTTTTTTAAGAAAGTCTCGTATGGCATTGACAAAACCCTCTTCTCCTTGTTCAACCATATCATGAATATATTTCAAATTTTCCGGTACCTGATTAGGCAATGCAGGAAAAGCTTTTGCGAAAATTTCCGAGACTTGCAAAATCGCTTTGCTACTTTCTTCGTAACGTGAAAGGGACTTGTTCCAATAACTTTTTGCCAATTGTAATTCTATGCTTGCTGCTATATTATTCACTCCATTATATTTTGAGTGTAAATACATTGCATTGTTGGCTTTAAGGTAAAGCTGGAATCTTGTAGCGTTAGTGTTATTGTGCAGATGGGATATTATTTCTTTCATAACGACAGGATGTAAAAGTACAGTTATACCTTGTGAGGTTTCCTTTGCCCTTACATCATTCATAAAAGAATCAACATCCGTTTCTGGAACAATTTCGATTAGGTCAAGATACGCATTGGTATCAAAAATTACTTTCTCCATGTTCTTACTCTTTTTAATTAAACGCAAAAGCACTCCGGGTATCCCTCCCGAAGTGCCACCACTAAATCCACAATACGCCCAGTACAACCATTTGGATAGTATGAACAACCGACGTCTGTGAACTTAGTGGCGAAGATACGCATTATTTTCTTTTTTGCGGCCGTCTCTTTTCCCTTTTCTTCTCCGGGAACACGAACGTGGTGTTGAAATCCGCATCGAATACGATGGCGGCTTCGAAGCTGTTCCCTTGCTTGCTGCGGAACCCTTTCAGTGTCCCCGTCCTTCCGTTGGCCAGCAGGTCGGTCACTTCCTTGTCGGAGAGGGTCTTCCCCGCTATCATGCGGAAAACGGGCAGCCCGCAGGCGGGATTGTCGCACCGCACCACCTTGCCGTAGAACTGCATCGTTCCCGACTGGCATTTGGGGCAGGCGCAGTCCGATGCCTTGTGCGAGAACAGCTTGTCGCAGGACAGCAGTTCGGAGGTGATCTGTGCCGTGTATGCCTCGATGCTTTTGCGGAACGTGTCAGCATCCGTCGTACCCCTTTCGATGCCGGCAAGGGCTTGTTCCCATTCACCCGTCATCTGCACGTCGGCGATGCGCATGTCCTTCACGACCGAATACAGCGCGAGTCCCTTCTCGGTAGGTACGAGCGCTTTCTTCTGCCGCACCACGTAGTCGCGGGAGAAGAGTGTTTCAATGATGGCGGCACGTGTGGCGGGCGTGCCGATGCCGCACTCCTTCAGCGACTGGCGCAGTTCCTCGTCCTCTATCTCTTTCCCGCAGGTTTCCATAGCGGCGAGCAGGGTGGCTTCCGTATGGAGCGGCTTGGGCTTGGTTTTTCCCTCGGTGATGGAACACCCTGCTTTTTCGAGTATGTCGCCCTCTTCCCAGCCGGGCAGCTCCGTTTCCTCCTTTTCCTCGCCGTACACGCTGCGCCATCCGGTCTATTTCGTTACCGAGCCCTTCACGGTGCAGGGCACGCCGCCGCACTCGGCTGTCACTGTCGTTACGTCCTTGATACATTTTTCGGAGAATGCCTCCAGCATCCTGCCCGCTATCATATTATATACGGTCATGTCGTCCCCCGCAAGGTTCTTGGGCTTGATGCCCGTAATCAGCAGGGCGTGGTGGTCCGTGACCTTCGTGCCGTCCACGCTCCGGCGTGTCGGCTCTCCCATGCGGGCGGCAATCCCGCCCCAGGTGGCGCTGCCTTTCAGCGTGGCGAGCAGCGAGGGGATTTCGGCGAACACGTCTTCCGGGATGTGGCGGCTGCCCGTCCTCGGATAAGTGATCAGCTTCGCCTCATACAGCTTTTGGGCGATGCCCAAAGTCTGCTCGGCGGAAAAGCCGTGCCTGCTGTTCGCCTCCTTTTGGAGCGTGGTCAGGTCATACAGCAGCGGGGGTTCCTGCACCGTTTCCTTCCGTTCCACCTTTGTCACCGTTGCCGTCCGTGCTTCCTGCAACAGGCGGTAGGCTGCCTCTGCCGGTTCTTTTTCTTTCCATTTCTCGATCGAGGTCAGCTTCACGACGGCAGGATTGCTGTCGCTGCCGCCTTGCCTGCCGCCGCCGGCATTGCCCTTGCCCTCTGCCATGTCTCCGCTTCCGGCAGTATGCAGGCTGTTTGCCCCGCATCCCTTTACGGCGAAATGCACCTGGCGGAACATTTCAGGGACAAACCGCTTGTTCTCAAGGTAGCGCCCGCACACCATCGCCAGTGTGGGCGTCTGCACCCGTCCGATGGAGTACGTGCCGCGTCCGGCGGCAATGGTCATTACCTGCGTTCCGTTGCACCCTACCAGCCAGTCGCATTCGCTTCTCGCCTTTGCCGCATAGTACAGTCTGTCATATTTGTTGCCGCATTCCAGCCTTCCCAGCCCCTCACGGATGGCCTTGTCTGTCAGCGAGCTGATCCAGAGGCGGTCGAAGGGTGTGGCGCACCCGATATATTCATACAGATAGCGGAAGATAAGCTCGCCCTCCCTTCCTGCGTCCATTGCCACGATAATCTTGCCGCTTTCCGCGAACAGGCGGGCGATTACCTTTATCTGTGCCACCACGTCGCTGTCCGGCTTGTAGCCTTTCTCCGTCCGTTTCTGCCGGGGGACGAGTGTGAAAACCGGGGGGATGAAGGGCAGGTTTTCCCGATGGAAACCCTTGATGCCGTAGCCTTCCGGCAGGGCGGGTTGTACCAGGTGCCCGAAGGCCCATGTCACGGCATAGCCGTTTCCCGAAAGGTAGCCTTCCTCTCTTTTTGTCGCGCCCACGATGCGGGCAATCTCACGTGCCACGCTGGGCTTCTCCGCGAGGATACAGAATTGATAATTCATACTGGTTGATTTTTTATTGATTTTTTCAGGAGCCTGCCCGAATCCTTTTTTCGTATTCGGGCAGGCCCGGTTGTGGATTTAGTGGTTTGTCTGTTTCCGCGCCTGATACCCGGCTGCAAGCGGCGCGGGGCTTGCAGCCTTTCTGTGGGAAATGCCGGTTACATTCTCATGCCCTTGCCTTTTCTCGGTTCGTCCGCCTGCGGCACGCCTTGTTGCTGTCGCTCTCCTTGCTGCTGTTCCTGCTGCTGTTTCGTGTTGGCGGGGGCGACCTGTCCCTGCTGGAGCGGCTGGCTGACGTGTTTGGTCGCCTCGTTGGTGGCTCCGTCATTGTTCACCGCCATCTGCGTGCGGCTCTCGTTGGACGGAATGCCTTCCGCCACCTGCTTCAGGGTCGGGTCCTTCTCGCTGGAAACGGGTTTTCCTTTCTCCCAGTCGAACGTGATATACAGCGTGCACGGCTTGCCTTCCCGGTCGGTTGCATTTTGGAGGACGACCGTCTTTCCGGCCACATAATCCTTTTTCTGCTGCTCGTCGAACGGTTGCCCTTTCCATTTCCCGATGGGGCGGATGGTTCCCTCTTTTGTCAGCCAGGTGGATTGCTGCGGCTTCTGTTCCTGCCCTGCCTGCGCCGGCCGGTTCCCGTCAGGCGGGCGGTTCTCCTGATGGTTCGGCTGCGTGGTGTTCCCCTCACCGTTGGCGGACGTTCCCTGCCCGCCGGTGTTCCGTGCTTCCGCCTTCCCGTTCGTCTGTTTCTCCTTTTTCCCCTGCCATTGCGACTTTTTCTGACCGAGCGGTTTGTTTTTCGGTACGAACTCCACGCCTCTGTACTGCACGTTCACTTGCAGGGTGGTGGTGAACTTTCTGTTGTTGTTCAGCTCGATTTCCTTTTTCAGCGGGAGCCCGGAGGCAAGCAGGGCTTGTTCCTCCTGGGCAAGCTCCGTCTTGCCGATTTTCTGTGGAATCTTGATTTCGCTTGCCGGAATGTCGGTCAGCTCGTTGGTCTGGCGGTCGATGCTGATATACGACGGGATGATTTCTCCCGTTTCCTTGTCCACGATTTCCACCACGCGCCCCAGGTTGCCGTTTTCTTGCAGGCTCTTGCGGTCCGCGTCCGTGAACTCGATGTCCTTGTAGGGCATATCGAGTTTGGGCTCTTTCTGGATGAAGTGGGGCTCGAAATTCTTGCTGCCGTCCGGCATCGTTCTCACTTCCAGCCTTGCCTGTATCTCGTAGCGCTGCCCGCCGATTTCCGGGTGGATGGTGACAAGGTTCGACAAGCCGTGCTTGTCCAGGTTGTCCAGCTCCTTGTTCTCCGTCAGCTCTTGCAGTGAGATGCCCCATTGCTGTTCGAGTGCCGTCCAGTCGAAACCGTTTTCGTCAGGCTGCGGGGCAGGAGCGTCCGCCGTCTGTCCTTGTCGCTCCGCATCCGCCTGCACCCCGTCCGGTAGTTGTTCCTCCGTTGCTTCCCTTCGTGTTTCCTCTGCCGCTTCTCTCTGTTGTCCTTCCGACGGTTCTCCGCCTTCGACGCTCAATCCTTCGGCGGGTGTTTCCTCTTCGCCTTGTACCTGCCCCTCGTTTTCTTCCTGGGCTTGTTCTTGCGCTTCACCCTCCGCATTTTCAGCCTGCTGCGCTTCGTTTTCCGGTGTTTCGCCCTCTACACCGTCCGCCTGCTGTGTTTCGGCTTGCGTGGCGGCCTGCTCCTGGGCGGCACGTTCCTGCGCCACCTGCTGTTCGATGGCGGACGTGTCCACTTTATGTGGGGCCAGCAGGTCCTTGTACGTTTCCGGTTCCTTCAAAAAATTCTTCACCACCTCCATCACCTTCTCCATGCCGTCCACCGCCACGCGATAGAACCCGAAGCGGTTCGGCTCCTTGCATTGCCGGTAGAAATTGGTGAGGAAAGTCGTCAGTGCGTCGCCGTTCCGGTCAAACCGCAGGAAGTCCTGCGCGTGCTTCTGGTTGGCGGGGGTCCTTTTGGGTGTACCGTCCTTGTTCAGGCCGGCCACCACGCTGATCTCGCCCGTCTTCTCGTCCCTGACGAGCAAAACCTCTTCGTCTTTCTTTTTTTCAGCCATAACTAAAATTGGTTTTAAATGAATATTAATCCGGGAACCGGTTTACCCGCTGCCGTCTTTTCTCCGGTCTTGATGGGGTATGCCGGTTTCCTCTTCTCCATTGATGTGTCCTTGCATCCTATGGTATGTTTTTCCTCTTCCTCATGGCAGCTTTGATATACGCGCCTTGTACCGTTCCACCTCATCCTTATGGAAAATCCTGCAATGGGTGGCGATAAAGCGCAGCACTTCCGACTCCTTGTAGTAGGTCTTGTGCCGCAGCATCACATAAGGCAGTACCCCGATGCTCCGGTAGCGTTGCAGCGACCGTTTGCTCACTTGGAGCAGCAGGCACAGGTCCTGGTTGTCGAGCAGGTGCTCGCCGTCCAGCAGCTTCACGTCCTCTTCCGGTTTTTTCTGCTTGCTTGTAAGCGAGGCGATCAGCTCTTCCTGGCGGTCCAGCCTCTCGATGATGCGCCGCATCCAACTCTCGAAGGTTTTCATATCCAGAAATTCCATACGCTATTTTTTAGAGGGTGGGACATGGAAGGAAGCGTGCCTCCCTTGTTCTGATGCGTCATTCCCTTGCGGGGATACCCCGTTGGGGATTCTTGCGTTGAGGTATTTTGCATTGGAAGTTCTTGCACTGGAGGGGTTTACGTTGTTTTTATGCGTTGGGGTATTCTCCCGGTCCGTCGGCAGCGGATTCCCCGTAGTTTTGCCTCCCGTCCTCAGCAGATAGTTCTGCTTGAACTCTTCCAGTGTTTGGGGATTGCAGTTGAACGTGCTTTCCTTGATCAGCCGTTCCAGTTCTGAAAAGGGATAGCGGCATGTGCCGCGAAAAATGGCATAGCCGATGCGTCCGCTTTCCCGGAGCCGTTGCAGGGTGCGGCGGCTGATGCACAGCAGTGCCATCACCTCGCGGTTATCCAGCCATACGTCTGCCGCATCTTTCTTTCTCGTCCGTTCACGTTCGCTTTCACGTACATATCCGGCTATCTTTTCTATCTTATCCAGCAGTTCCTTGTAAGCGGAACTCTCCATTGTAATAATCTCCATAACCTTCCGTTTTTCTGATTATGCAGCGAAATTCCGTCATTCCAGCAACTCCCTTTCACAAGACACGCGTGTCACACGCAACATTTATTTTCATCAGGCACTGTCCGATGATATTTCTCAAATTATTCCATTTATTCAGAATAATTTCCGAACTTTACGATGTGTGAAAAGTGAAAAAATAACCCTTTAAAACAGATGTAATATGTTATTACTAACTTATGATTTGGTTCAGAATGGCGACAGCCAACTGAACACAGAAATAAAAGAAGCCTTGATCAGATTAGGATGGAGAGATGATGTCAGTTATCAGGTCAGATCCAACAACAGATTTGTAAATGATACCACACCGGAAACAACCCTATGGAAAGCGGAGGGTTCCCCTGAAGATGGCATTAATGCTTTTGAAGCCGTTTGTACGGGATACGCCTCTCGCCATACTCAAGACAATCTTAGAGCTACAGGCAAGGCGGTATGCACCCGATTCTCCGACGCAGACTGGGCGCTTCTCAAAATAGAATAGTCACTTTTTGGGGGGAAGTTGTCCGGGAACTTCGTGGTTGTTTTCTTTCGGATTGTTTTTCAGATACGGATGATGCGAGATGCGGATTGGGCGGATTTTTAATATTCTTGTCCGCTGACTCCCGCTTTACCCGAGCCAAAGCGATGGCAGGTCTAAGTATTCGGGACCGGCTGGGAACTTCTGCCTGCCGGAATGGAAGAACACTTCTACACCACACAAAAAAATGATGCCCCCGAACCGCTGTTCGTGGGGCATCACCGACATAAAGAAAAAAGAAACATCACTAAAAAAACTTCATCCTGTTTCACAACTGTATGAAGTCATACAATATGGAATAAAGAATAATTTGATGCGTATTTTCCGCCTCCCGGCAGTACCATACGCGCAATCAACAAAGCAGATTATAAACCCAAAGTGTGGCTATTCATTGTGGTCCTTTCAAATCCGAATCTCTGCCAGGTCTTTTAGGCCTGTCAAGTGCCCTTCTTGCCTGATTATGCGACAAAGTAAGCCGCTTTTTCCCACCCCGTTTCACAAGACACGTGTGTCACACGTAAAATTTCCTGCAACTGGCACCAATGGCTTCATCCCATTGCGCCACAAGCTGCCACAACACGTCCGACTGACCGGACCAATCCTCTGATCCCGTATTTTCGCACCATTCCTGCCGCAATCCGCTTCTCCTTTCTCCGGAAGTGGCGGGTTGCGGCGCCCAACCTTTATAATAATATCGTATTATGGAAATAGTCATTGTTGAGAAGAAAACCTTTGAAGCGTTGCTTTCAGGCATCGCAACGCTCACCGAGAAAGTGAATGTCCTCACACGCAAGTGTGACGACCGCCACCTGGCGAAGTGGCTGGACGGCGAAGATGTCTGCCGGATGCTCCGAATCAGTCCGCGTACCCTGCAAACCTTGCGTGACAACCGCATCATCGGGTACTCGCGTTTCAACCGCAAGTTCTACTACAAGCCCGAAGAGGTCGCCCGTCTCTTGCCGGTTATCGACCACTACCGCACCGGGCGGGATAGAATCTGAACACACATTTTTTCCACCCGCTAAATCCACAGATATATGTCAGAGAACAAAGTCCTCACCGCGGACGACGAGCCGATAGCCGTCGCCCTGCACAACTTGAGAAAAAGCATAAAGGCGGCAGGCCGCCTTACCGAAAACTACCGTCCGCCCATGAACGGCGAACGCTACCTCACCGGCAAGGAAGTTTCCGAAATGCTGAAAGTCAGCCGCCGCACCTTGCAGGAATACCGTACTTCCCGCACGTTGCCTTTCATCATTTTCGGCGGCAAGGTACTCTACCGCGAGTATGACCTCCAGCAGTTATTGGAGGAGAGTTACCGCAAAGCCATCCGATAACAATTCATTTTCTATGAAATCCAAGTCAAATCTTATTCTCCCTTTCAACAGCTAACGGGTAGCCCTGTTTTTCACAAGACTACCCGTTAAAGTTTCATACATAACTATCAATATGAAAGATTATATTTTTAAGTATTGTCTATTCTCCAAATATTTTTTCAAATTATTTAAAACTTGGGCGAAAAATGTTTTTATAGCCTGATAATCATCTTCCATATCTCTTAATAAAAGAGAGGCTCCCATAAGCGAGAATAATTCATCTCCATGTGCCAATTTATTTCTATGTATCTTTGATTTTTCAAAAGCATTTTTTAGTAAGTTTTCATCTTCTATATCCACACGTTTAATACATCCTATTTTATTTCTGTCTCTTATACACATCTGACGCTGCCGACGATAAGGCTC
>ERZ1027228.698-NODE-698-length-13137-cov-4.606788_pt1 | contig 13137 bp, 9 predicted proteins | sample MGYA00519266_ERZ1027228 | MGnify/ENA primary metagenome ERZ1027228 (study PRJEB26926, sample SAMN06164465) | human gut metagenome | biome: ENVO:00009003; feature: ENVO:2100002; material: ENVO:00002003 | host: Homo sapiens | place: USA | collected 2012 ...
CCTTATCGTCGGCAGCGTCAGATGTGTATAAGAGACAGATATGTATGAGAATGCCGGAACTTCCGCATTGGAAACATTGCTTTCCTCCGAGAGCCTGGCAGAATTTCTGAACCGCGCAGAGAATGCGATCCAGATTTCCACATACGACAGAAATATGCTGGATAAATACATAAGCCTTCAGAAAAATATTCAGGAAAATGAACAGAAGGTAGAGACAGAATCAGCAGAGATTGATAATCTGATGACAGAGCGTGCGTCCAAACAGCAGGAAGTGCAGTCCATGGCCGCAAGTACAAGCAGTGATATCAACTCTTATGTGAGTCAGATCAGTGCCAGCCAGGAAGAAGCCCAGCAGCTGATGGCGGATATCAGCAATGCGGACAGCAGTATTACTGCTCTGGTACAGCAGGCAGAAGCTGAGAAAGCAGCCGAAGAGAAAAGACAGGCGGAAGCTGCAGCAGAGGCGAAGAGACAGGCAGAGGCAGAAGCAGCAGCTGAGGCGGAAACCGCACAGGATACAGAAGAGAGCGATGCAGACAGCAGTTCCGGTTCTGAGGATACAGCAGCGGATGATTACGGATATGACCCGGATGAGGATACTACAGAATCTTCCAGCAGCTCTACAAGTTCTGAGGTTGTTGTAGAGGAAGAAGATGAGGAAGACGATGTACAGTCCGGAAACTCTTCGGATTATTCAGATGAGAGTTTTGAGGACACATCATCCGAAGATACATCTTCAGATACAGCCGATACATCTTCAGATTCCGGTTCTTCCAGTCAGGGAACTTACCTTGGAAACTTTACACTGACTGCATACTGTAACTGTGCACAGTGTTGTGGTACAGCAGGTAATCTTACAGCCAGCGGTACAGTTCCGACAGCGGGACGTACAGTTGCAATGGCAGGGGTACCTTTTGGAACCAAGCTTCTGATTAATGGTAATGTGTATACAGTAGAGGATCTTGGAACTCCTTATGGACATGTAGATATTTACTGTGGAAGCCATGAGGAGGCATTAAGCTTCGGACTTCAGTCTGCAGATGTATATCAGGTAGGCTGATTCTGACAAGGGAGAAAATATATAAGATGAAAACAGCGCCACAGAATCGTGTTACGATTTTCTGTGGCGCTGTTTTTTGCGGTAACAAGGTTACAAAAAAATTCTATAAATATGGGGTACCTGGAATTTCCGGATAGGTTCCCATACCGATAAGAAGTTCAAGTCCTGTCTGACGGCCTTCCAGTACGGCGGCTTTTACTGCACTGGCGTCACCGGAGATGGCAATGATGACTTCATTGGAGTGGCTGGTGCCGATATCCGGGGTCATGTATTTCGTGATGGATACAGCGGCGGCTTTTACGGCATTGTCAGCCATAACAAGTCCGATCGCGGCGGGGGAACCTGCCATGAATCCGAATGCTTCACCAAGTGGTGTGCCGAAAGCTTTATGGATTGCAGGGCCTGCGTTGGCAGAAAAAGCAAATTCCAGATGTCCGGATTCACTGATGTAAACTTCACCGGCATTTTTGTTGGTCAGTTCCAGAGCCAGTGAAATGGCGTGGCGTACATCGGATACGTCATTTCCGCCAAGTACGATATAGTTTCCGTGCCCGCCCCAGCCTTTTGTGTCTCGTGGAAGTTCAATGGAAAGAACTTCCGTATTGGTTGCTTTTACTGCATCATCAATGGCTGTGATCTGTCCGGCAGCACCTGTTCGGGAACTGAAAAGTCCGAGACAGTGGTATTTTGTGTCGACATTCATCTGCTGAAGAAGGGAATCGTCAACTCCGGAAATCACAAGTCCGATGGTGTCAAGGACTGCAGTTCCCACGAATTCTGTCCGGGTGCAGGTTGTGCTGATGTTGTGTATATCATGTATATCCATATGGAAAAATCCCCCTTTTTAGGCTGAAAAATCATTACTTTTAGTATAACATCGGAGAAGAAATTTTGAAAGCAGAAAAAACGTAAACTGTAAGAGAGAAAATTGGTTGACAATCTAAACACGCTGTGTTAAATTATTAACAGCAAAAGACGGAAATCATTAGGAAAAGATGTAAGACGTTTTTCCGTCAGGGAAAGCAGAAAAAGAAAGAGAGGACTTAGGTTATTATGACAACAGTGGCAGCAACCAGAAGCAAGACGTATGATCTTGTTTATATCGCGGTTTTTGCAGTAGTGATGGCAGTTTGCTCATGGATCTCCATTCCGGCACAGGTACCGTTTACTCTGCAGACATTCGGAGTATTTATGGCAGTTGGCGTACTTGGAGGAAAAAGAGGAACTCTGGCAGTCCTGGTTTACGTTCTCCTTGGAGCCGTAGGCGTTCCGGTATTTGCGGGATTTTCCGGAGGAATCGGATCTCTTCTTGGAAATGCAGGTGGATATATTATCGGATTTATCTTTTCCGCACTTGTTATGTGGGCCATTGAAAGTGTTTTTGGCAGAAAGCCGGTTGTTCAGATCATTTCCATGATCATTGGACTGATCGTATGCTATGCATTTGGAACCGTATGGTTTATGTTTGCTTACACAAGAAGCACAGGTCCGGTAGGTCTGATGGCAGTTCTTGGCTGGTGCGTATTCCCGTTTATCATTCCGGATCTTATCAAGATCGCACTGGCTTATGTTTTATCAGGAAAGGTACGTAAATATGCAAGATAAAAGCATTGCCACGGCATATGCTTCCGATGAGGGCACAGAGGGAAAGATTATTCCGCTGCGCCCTCATCATGGTATGTGCCTGGCATATTTTAAGGGAGAGGGATACAGCAACGGGTTTACGGCGCATATGACAGAGATGTTAAAGCTTTTTCTTTCAGGAAAGAGAATAAGACTTCATGTGGATACTGATGAAATCTGTTCTGCCTGTCCCAATAATCAGGATGGGATTTGCGAAGCCAGGGACAAAGTTGCGGAGTACGACAGTGCCGTTCTGGAAAGATGTGGATTGAAAGCAGGGCAGGTGCTGGATTTTGCTGCATTTACAAAAACAGTCCAGGAAAAGATTCTTGCGACGGATAAGCGCAGGGAAATCTGTGGAAACTGTCAGTGGAACAGTATCTGTGAGGAACAGAAGAGCCGGTGGGCATAAAAGAAAACGAGAATATAGAAATATAAAAAGTATATAATCTGAGAATAAGGTCAGAAATGACAAGGTTTGTTTTAATGTCTGATCTGTTTTTTTAGATTATATACTTTTTTTGCTTTTAATATCAGATAATAATATGAAATATTACGAAAATATTTTTTAAATGAGAAAAAAACAATAATAGCAAAGAAGATTTTTTGACAGATCTGTATAGACAAATATTTTCCGCCTTGGTAAAATAACGGCGTGTTAGTTTAGACGAACTGACACGTGCTTGATAGAGCACTTCTGCAGAGACTGACACATATTGCGTATCTTGCAGAAGAAATTTCAATCAATTAAAAAAACTGATATGGATTTCTCTGCGCAGAGTTTTCGATAGAAGAACAACAATTGTCATAAAAGACAAACAGGAGGACAAGTATGCATAAGTGGAAGCTTTTTAAGAAGTCAGCTGCACTCGTTCTGAGTTCGGCAGTGATCGCATCTGGAGTGCCGGTAACAGCAATGGCATCAGAGGCAGAAGTTTTTAGTGACGTGTCAGAAGAAAAACAGGAAGAAAGCATTTCTGAGGATCAGGAAACAGTTTCCCAAGAACAGGTGGAAGTCATTGAAGAGGACAGCCAGCCGGAGGAAGCTGAAGAAAGTGATGCAGAAGACATTCAGGAAGAAGAGGCAGGATATTCAGCAGAAGAGATCCAGCCGGAAGAGGAATCACTGATCCAGGAAGATACAGAAGATGTATTCGACGATGGAGATGCTTTTATGGCAGAAGCTGGCGAAGTTCTCCAGGATGCTTCTGAAATTACCGTGGCAGGAGTGAAATATCTCTGGTCCATGCAGCCAGCGGAAGGATATGTACAGATAGGAGATACCGGTGTTTATGTAAAAACAGCAGATGGCCAGACGGCTCTGAACGGAAAACTGTATGGAACTGCAACATTAAGCTATTCCGAGTTTTATGCGGGAGATACCACACAGGAGAGCTATGATGCCATCACCTCTGCAACAACTGGAAAAAGTCAGATTTTTGCAAATGAGGACAGTACAGAAGTAACATCTTCCGGATATCAGATTCAGGGTGTGAAAAATGTAAGTGTTGCAGTGGATGCGGAGACATATGTAGATGCACAGGCATTAAAAGCAGCGGATAAACTTCCGAGAGAGGGCATTTATACGGAAGCAGCTGATATTACATTGAATGAAACACCATCACAGGAAGTCGGACAGTATAAAACACTGAATGGAGATGGTACATACAGTGCAACAAAATTTGATGTAAAAGCAACAGTCACAGATGCATCTGCAGAGATCCAGGCACCGTCGATCTGGGGTGATTACATGCTGGTAGTAAAAGAATCCAGCACAAAATATCTCCGCAATTCCAGACAGGATGATTTTGCCGTAGGCGGAAATACACTGGGAGTGATTCTTGAGACTGCAAGTGGAAAAAAAGTAGGACTTCGTCACACCTATGAAATCTGGGTACAGCCTTATGAACTTGCATTTTCAGCAGGATCCGGACTTATCGGGGAAAAAATTTCAAAGGTAACTTATATTACTCCGGATGGTTCCTACGTATATGAGTTTGGAGATAAAGCACCTCTTGTAAAAAAACAGCCTGAAGAGGGAATGGAAGTACAGGCGGCTTTTGTAAAAGAGAGTACAACCCAGGTCAAAGTGGACGGACTTGACAAATATGAAAATCCAAAGGTTTCTGTCTACTATACAACAGGAAGCGGACATGGAAAGAAAACAACCTATGTCGTAGACCATGCAGTGGCAGAAAACGGAGTCGTAACTTTTGACAGCAGTGTTGCCAGAGCAGAAGATGAGATCTACACAGTTATGATCTCCAGCGACAATTACGTGGATATGTCAAAAAATATCACACTGACAGGAGAGCCGATCACAGTTGCCAATGTTTCTTATTACTGGACAAAAGGTGCAACAGAAGGATATATACAGATTCCGGGAAGTGATATTTATTATAAAGTGGCAAACGGTCATGAAGCGCTGACAGGAAATCTTTATGGTACAGCGACTCTGACATATGAGGAATTTTATGCAGGAGATGCAGAGAACCGTAAATATGATACCGTTACATCTGCCACAACCAGAAAAGGTACAGCTTTTGGAAATGCAGATGTTCAGAACCAGACAGAAAATGGTTATGAAATTGCCGGAGTGAAGAAAGTTAATGTTGCCACAGATGCGAAAATATTTGTAGAGGCACAGATTCTTTCTGCTGCGTCAGAACTTCCGGAAAAAGGAGTATATGCGGAAGCAGCAGGTATTACACTTGGGCGTATTCCAACAACAGAACCAGGACAGTACAAAACGCTGAAGGCAGATGGAACATACAGCGCAACAAAATTTAATGTACAGGCAACTGTGACAGATGCAGAGGCGACACTTAATACTTCTTCACATTGGGGAGACTATGAGATCGATGTGAAAGAAAACAGTACAAAATATCTTCGTAACACAAGAAATGATGCTGATTTTGAGGTTAATTCCGGAATTCAGGGCATGATCCTGGAAACAACAGATGGCGGAAAATATGGTATGCGCCATATGAGCGAGATGTGGCTGCAGGTATATGAGGTTGCGTTTGCAAAAGATGCAGGTCTTGCAGGAAAAACCGTAAACAGGATTACATATATCATGGCAGATGGAGCTTATGTATATGAGTTTGCAAATGGTATTTATATCAAACCGCAGGCAACAGAAGCAATGGCTGTTTCTCCGGAATTTACAGACAGTACCCATGTAAAACTTGCAAATCTTGATAAATATAAAAATCCGAAAGTATCTGTTTTCTATACAACAGGTGTGGGACATGCTTCAAAGACAACATATCTTGCACAGGATGTGGCTGCCGCAAATGGAGTGGTTACATTGGATTCCACTGTAGCGAGACCGGAGAATGAAACTTATACGGTAAAAGTTTCCAGTGATGATTATGCGGATGTTTCTGTTCAGCTGGTGTATGGAACAATTGCCTTTAAAGAAAAGTCGGGAACTCTTTACATTGGAAGTTCCAGACAGCTTGAAGCTACAGGTGAGAACTGCAAAGATGTAACATATTCTTCCAACAATGAAAAAGTTGCATCTGTGGACGCAAACGGAAAAGTAACTGCAAAGGCAGCGGGAACAGCCGTGATCACGGCAACATCTGCAGCAGGAAAGACTGCACAGTACAAACTTACGGTAAAAACTCCATCCGTGAAAATGAATGTTTCAGCAAAAACACTTTATGTAAAAGGAACTCCGGCTACTGTTACACTGAAAACAACAACAGCAGGTGTTACCGGAAAAGTAACTTATACAAGCAGTAAATCTTCCGTTGCTTCTGTAGACGCAAAAGGAAAAGTAACTGCTGCGTCAGCAGGAACTGCTGTAATTACAGCAAAATGTGGTAATTATAAAGCAACCTGCAAAATTACCGTTAAAAAACCAACTGTAAAAGCTACGGCATCCGTAAACACTTTGTTTGTAGGCGGGACAAGTCAGGTTAAGGTGGACAGAACAGGGCTTACCGGAAAAGTAACTTATGGAAGCAGCAGTAAATCCGTTGCCACAGTAAGTACAAGCGGAAAGATAACAGCGAAAAAAGCCGGAACAGCTACGATCACAGTAAAATGTGGAAGTTACAAAGCAACCTGCAAGATCACTGTTAAAAAAGGCAGCCTGAAGATCACGTCTAAAACTGCGGTAACTGTAAAGACAAAGAAAACAACAACCATCAAGGCGACAGCTACTTCAAAAGCAAAGATTACTTACAGAAGCAGCAATACAAAAATTGCAACGGTAAGTAGCAAGGGTGTTGTCAAAGGTGTGAAAAAAGGAAAAGCTGTTATCTATGTAAGTAGTAACGGAGTTACAAAGAAAGTGACAGTTACAGTAAAGTAATATCCGCTGATATTCCATCTGAAATATTATAACCGAAATATAAAAAACCTTTCCAGAAACCACTTCAGGTCTGCGAAAATACAGTCCTGAAGTGGTAAAAAATAAAAAATTCGATTTTTTTGAAAAATTTTAATTTTTTCTATTGACAAAGGACAGAAACTCTAATATAATAGCTCTTGCAGTTGAGCAACACACAAACAACTGAAAACAAAATAACGAAGCGTGGCTCAGTTTGGTAGAGCGCTGCGTTCGGGACGCAGAGGTCGCAGGTTCAAATCCTGTCGCTTCGACTAAAACTTTAAGAATCCCTTGGTTGAGGGATTCTTTTTTTGTTTGTGAAAAATAAGAGAACGTAAGTTTGTGTTACCTTGTGTTACCACGACAGGAAAGCCGGAATGGGAATGTACGCTTTCCTGGAATGATTTCCTGCAATTTTCATATATATTAACGAAACCGAAATATCGGAGGGACGTGCGTTGGCTGGATATCAGCGTTTTGTTGCATATGTATATGAGTATCGCAAAGGAAAAAAAGACAGCAGCAGCGGCTATGTGAGAGTGGAAGCAAGAGATCGGCGTTGTCTGATTGAAGTTCATCTTCGCTGTGTTGGGCTGGAGCCGGGGAGCCGGTGCCGGGTGTACGGATTTGTGCGGCGGGAAGGCCTGATGGATGGAATCTTGATCGGAAGCTGTGTGACCGGGCGGGAACAGATTGAGTGTGTTCTGGAAACAGAGACGGAGAATATCGGGGATATGGGAAAAAATCTCCGGGATCTTGGGGGAATGCTGCTGATTTCAGACGCAGGAGGATTCTGGGGAACGGAGTGGGATGACCAGCCCATTCGGCCGGAGAATTTCCGGGAGTGGAAGAAGGAGAAAACGGAGCCGCAGAAAAAATCGGAGAAAACAGGCATAGAAAAGGCAGGAGCGGAGGAGCAGAAAAATCAGAAGGAAGCAGACAAGATTATGACGGTGGAGGAAGTTCAGGAAGAAGAGGAAGGGATTTCCGCGAGCATGATGAATCAGGAGTCAAAGAAAGTGCCGCAAGAGGACAGAGTTGTTCCGGAAGAGAATGAGTTGGAAGTGTCAGAAGCAGGACACCCGCATTTGGGCCATCCACATCCAGGCCCGAGGCCGCCCAGACCACCACACCCGGCGCCAGGTATCCCCTACGATCCATTTAACGATGGTCAGTTTACAGACTGCCGCAAGATCAAACCATCCGACTGCGGTACCCTGTGCAGAAAAAACGGCTGTTTCTGCAACAACCGTTTTGTCATGTACGGATATCAGAATTTCGGGCATCTTCTGCTGTGTCAGAACTACCGGGGACAGTACATACTGGGAGTCCCCGGCAGCTACAGTCAGCAGGAACGATTTATGGCAAATATGTTCGGTTTTCCCTATTTCAGAGAAAGCCCTGAAATCCATATTCCGGGAGGAAAAGGCGGATACTGGTATTGTTTTATCAATGTCTGAACAGAATAATTCTCCGGAATTACAGATCCATACCACGAATTTCAACTACCGGGATTGTCCGAGAAAGGATATCCCGGTAGTTTTTCATTTCATCCTCTGAGCAGGAAGAAAATCCGGGCATCAGAACTCCATCGGAATCCCGGTAAGCCTGAAGATAATAAGCCTTTGCATCATGTAGCCACTGACCGATTTCCAGGAAATCTTTTTCTGTATGAAGCTCCCGTACAACGGTGGTACGAAATTCATAGTCCAGATCGCCCTTCAGCAGCCACATGGCAGTTTCACGGATGGCATCCAGGTCGGCAGCTACACCGGTAAGCACATGATAATTGGAAGGACAGGCCTTGATATCCATGGCGACCTTGTCGATGAGGCCATCGGCTGCGAGATTTTTTACCACAGAAGGACGGGAACCGTTGGTATCAAGTTTTACATCGTAGCCAAGATTTTTGATTTCATGAAGAAAATCCGGAAGCTCAGCGGAGAGCGTCGGTTCTCCACCGGACACGCACACGCCGTCCAGAATTCCCTTCCTTTTTTTCAGAAAAGAGAGAATCTCTTCCCGGGAATATTCCGGCTGTGTATCCGGTTCCACAACAAGCGCGCCATTCTGGCAGAACGGGCAGCGGAAGTTGCAGCCGCCAAGAAAAATGGTGCAGGCAACACGGCCCGGGTAATCCAGTAAAGTTGTTTTATTAAATCCACATATTTTCATAGGAAAATCCCCTTATTTATCTTATTTATGATACTACAAGCATACTCTCCCTCGGAAAAAGCCGCAAGGGCATGATTGCACAGGAAAGGAAAAAAACGTATAATTTATTCCAATTAATAGCCTTATATTGCAAAAGAAAGGATATAGACATGGCAGAACATACATTGTTAAGAAAACTGGAAAGCCTGTGGGGAGTTCCAATTTTTTATGCAGATGAAACAGGGGAAAATATCCAAAGTCTTGGAGTGTTTTCTGAAAAACAGAATCCGTTGACTGTATCTGAAGAATTGCGTCGGTCTCTGATCTGCCAGGCAAAAGAACAGAATGTACCGGCTATTTGTAAAATATTCGGGAAAATTTATTTTTTCTGCGTACAAAGTGGAGAAGAATATTACCTGTCAGGCCCTGTTTGCGTGGAACAGCTAAGCTACGTGGAAATTCACCAGTTTTACAAAAAATACCATATGTCTGTGAGGGAGGAGCGCCATCCGGACAGAATGACCCTGAACCGGATGCTGAATTTCGTAAGTTTTCTGTATGAGCTCCTGGAAGGAAACGATGTACAGCCAGACGATCTTATGGAGAAAAACAACCTCATCGAGGAAAAAGAGATCCGGGAGGAGAACGATACGGTTCGTATCGAACTGGATAAACCAGATGGGACAGCTTACCACCATACATACATGGAAGAACGCTATGTAATGGACTGTATCCGAGAGGGAAACGTGGAGGAAATTAATGAGCGGGCATCCGGACTCTTTGAAAAAGCAGGAATTCTTTCCAAGAAACATTTTAATAATCAGCGAAATCTGGCTATTGTAATAACAACCATGGCTACAAGAGAGGCCATAGCGGGAGGCGTAGCGCCGGCAGATGCCTACCGCCTCAGCGACTATCTGATTAACCAGATTGATCAGTGCCAGACAATGGAAGAGATGATTGAGCTGAACCGAAGATGTCTTTATAAATTTACAAAACTGGTGGCAGATACCAGAAAAACGAGAAATTTTTCCAGCTACACAGAACAGTGCAAGGATTATATCTCCCAGAATTATCACCATAAAATCTATCTGGAGGATATTGCAGAAGCCATTGGAATCAGCCAGGGGCATCTTTCCAGGATTTTCCGTCAGGATACAGGGGAAAAGATTCAGGATTATATTCTGAAATTCCGCGTAAAAAGAGCTGCCAATCTCCTGAAATATTCGGATGCGACTCTGTCGGAGATCAGCGATTATGTCTGCTTTAATTCCCAGAGTCATTTTGGCAGTGTATTTAAAGAATATATGAAGATGACTCCCAGGCAATATCGGGAAAAATATAAGCGTAAGGAATTTTATTCCTGAATGAGTTTATAAAAATATTAGAATTATGTTGGAAAAATAACAAAAACATCAAAAATATGATAACGAAAATCGAAAATCTTTGCTTATAATATGCTTGTGGTTGAGACATACCTAATTGATCCGCCAGGAGCAGGGCGCGCAGAAAAATTTACATGTTCTGAAACGGATCGTTAAATCAACATAAAAAAGGTGGAGGAAAGAAATGCAAAAGTTAAAACACGAACCGGCATATTATGAAACGACAAAGTTTAAATGGAGACAGCGTATCGGTTTTGGTATCAGTGACTATGCTTGTAATCTTGCATACCTTCTTGCCAATACATATCTTCTCTTCTATTACACAAACTGCGCGGGACTTGCAGCTGGAGCTGTTGGATTTATGTTCGTTGTAACAAAATTCATCGATGCTTTCACAGACTACATGGTAGGTGCAATGATCGACCGTACAGATACAAAAATGGGACGTTACCGTCCGTGGATGCTTTATGGAGCACCGGTCCTTGCAGTTGGTATGGTTCTTCTGTTTTCCGTTCCGACAGGATGGAGCGCAGGCGCAAAACTTGCATGGGCATATGTAACTTACGTTATCTTCTCATTTGGTTACACTCTGGTAAACATTCCGATGGCACCGATCGTATCTTCTCTGTCACCGTCCGCAACAGAGCGTACAAAGATTTCAACAACACGTACTGTATTTTCAAACCTTGGATCACTGACCTCTTCCCTGTTTGTGCTTCCGATGGTATACTTCTTCTCCGGATCCAAAAATGCAACAGGAGCAGCACTGGCTACCGGATACCGTAACACAAACATTGTACTTGGAATCATCGTTATCATCATCATGGCAATCTGCGTATTCTCTATCGTGGAGATCAACCCGCCGACACAGTCCGCAGGAAAAAGCTCCCTTGTTAAAGATATCAGCAGCCTTGTAAAGAACAAATATTACATCATGTTCCTGGGTGAGGTATTCTTCCTCTTCCTTGGATACCTTTCCATGTACGGAGCAATGCAGTATTACTATACTTACATTGTTGGTGATGTAAGCGGAATGTCACTTGCACTTACTTTACTTACCTTACTTGCTATCCCGACCATGATCCTTGCCGCTTACCTCAATGGTAAGGGAATCGCGAAGATCAAACTGATCCAGTTTGGTGCGATTGTAGATATCATTGGTTATGCAATCCTGTTCTTCACATCTGACGGAACAATTGCAACCGCAGCACTTGGACTGATCGGACTTGGATTTGGTTTCCGTTCCAGTATGTTCTTCTCCATGATGCCTGACATCTTTGACTACACAGAGTGGCAGGTAGGAAGAAACCTTGGTGGAACACAGAACGCAATCCAGGGATTTGTAAACAAAGTTTCATCTGCAGCAGCATCTGCTATCGTATCTGCTCTTCTTGTATGGGGTAACTACGATGCATCCAAACTTGACAAAGCAATCGCAGATGGTGTAGATATCGCAACAAAATATCCGCAGACACATACAGCAATCAACTTTGCATTTGGTGGTCTTGCGCTGGTATCTACAGTGATGGCAGTTGTTGTACTTCTTCCGTATGATCTGGATAAAAAATATCCGCAGATTCGTGCAGATCTTGACAAACGCCATAAAGAGAACGCATAAAACAATACAGAAATCAAAATAAGGAGCATCGAAAGGTGCTCCTTTCAATTACAGAAAAAGAAATTTTCAGGAGGAAAAATAATATGTGGAATTATGCCTATACAGTACCGGAAAACAAAAAAGTAAGAGTGATTGTGCACACAGACTGCAAAAACGAGGCAGATGACCAGTATGCGGTAGCACATCATCTCATGACACCAAGATTCGATGTAAAAGGTCTTGTTGCAGGTCATTTCTGGAAAAACCCACAGCAGTACGGTGAGCTTGGTACTGCACAGGCAAGCTATGATGAGATCATCAAAGTTATGGATCTTATGGGCCTTAAGGACCAGTATCCGGTAAAACTTGGTGCGCCGCGTGCCCTTGAGGATGAACACACACCAATCGATTCCGAGGGTGCAAGATTCATCATTGAGGAAGCGATGAAAGAGGATAAAAGACCGTTATACATCGCATGCCAGGGCGCTATCACAGATGTTGCATCCGCACTTCTGATGAAGCCGGAAATCGCAGAGCGAATGACAGTAATCTGGATCGGTGGAGCGGATTATCCAAAGGGAGGATTTGAGTTCAACCTGATGATGGATATCAACGCCGCAAACGTAGTATTTTCCTCCAAAGTACCGGTATGGCAGGTACCGATGAGCCTTTACAAAGTGATGGCTGTTTCTCTTGCAGAGCTTCAGCTGAAAGTTCGTCCATGCGGAAAGATCGGGAAATATCTTTTCGAGCAGCTTGTAGATTTCAACCATGTAGCAGCCAAGTACGAAATGGACTGGCCGCAGGGTGAAATCTGGGGACTTGGCGATCAGGGAACCATCGCGGTTCTGATGGAAGAGCTGGAAAAAGTAAGCTACGATATGGTACCTGCTCCGAGAATCGCTGAGGATATGACTTACATTCACGGACCTGTCTCTTATACACATCTCCGAGCCCACGAGACCGGAGCCTATCT
>ERZ1027228.708-NODE-708-length-13036-cov-5.359371_pt1 | contig 13036 bp, 9 predicted proteins | sample MGYA00519266_ERZ1027228 | MGnify/ENA primary metagenome ERZ1027228 (study PRJEB26926, sample SAMN06164465) | human gut metagenome | biome: ENVO:00009003; feature: ENVO:2100002; material: ENVO:00002003 | host: Homo sapiens | place: USA | collected 2012 ...
CGAGATAGGCTCCGGTCTCGTGGGCTCGGAGATGTGTATAAGAGACAGTCAATGCCCTGTGCAGCATTCATCAGTTCGATGGCAAGGATGTGTTCCAAGTTGTCCATGATGCGGTAGAGCTTCGTGGCTGCGTTGGCTCCCATACTGACATGGTCCTCCTGTCCGTTGCTGGACACGATAGAGTCGCTGCTGGCAGCATAGCAGTACATCTTGTTCTGGCTCACCATAGAGGCGGCGGCATATTGAGGAATCATAAACCCGGAGTTCAGGCCGGGATTGGCAACCAGAAACTCCGGCAGTCCCCGCAGTCCCATGATGAGCTGGGCGATACGGCGTTCGGAGATGTTTCCCAGTTCGGCAAGGGCGATCCCTAAGAAATCGTACGAGATAGCCAACGGCTGCCCATGAAAGTTTCCGCCGGAGATGATACGGTCTTCATCCGGAAAGATGGTAGGATTGTCCGTCACAGAATTAATCTCCGTCAGCAAAACCGAAGAGACATACCGGATAGCATCCTTCGTTGCGCCATGCACCTGCGGAATGCAACGGAAAGAATACGGATCCTGCACATGCTTGCCGGGGCGGGCGATGAGTTCGCTGCCCTCCAGCAGTTTGCGGAAGTTCTCGCCCGTTTCGATTTGTCCTTTGTGGGGACGGATTTGCTGGATGCAATCCATGAACGGGTCGATGCGACCGTCAAAGGCTTCCAGGGAGAGGGCGGCTATCAGGTCGGCTTTCTTGGAGAGGCGGAAGGCTTTAAGAATGGCAAAGACACCGTTGGCGCTCATGAATTGCGTACCGTTCAGCAAGGCAAGGCCTTCCTTGCTCATCAGTTTGACGGGCTCCCAGCCGAATTCATCGAGTACGCTGATTGCCTCGCGCTTCCGGCCTTTATAGTACACGTCACCCACACCGATAAGAGGCAGGAAAAGATTGGCAAGCGGAGCAAGGTCGCCCGATGCTCCCAAGGAGCCGCGGTCGTAGACAATAGGCATCACGTCGTTGTTGAAGAAGTCGAGGATGCGCTGTACGGTAATGACCTGCACGCCGCTGTGCCCCAATGAAAGCGCATGCGCCTTGAGCAGCATCATCAGTTTGATGATGACAGGACGGATCTCCTCGCCCACGCTGCAAGCATGGCTTTTGATGAGGTTCTCCTGCAAGGTGCCCAGTTCGTCGGGCGAGATGCTTTTGCTGCACAGGGAGCCGAAGCCGGTGGTGATCCCGTAGAGAGGTTCGGCGGATTCGGCGGTTTTCTTATCCAGATAGTCGCGGCATTTCTGTATGCGTTCTTTGGCTTCGGGAGCCAACTCAAGTTTCAGGTTCTCGTTGATGATGCGTTCGATAAGGTCGAAGGTCAGCTCGCCCGAACCGACATAGTAGACATTCTTCATACTTTGAGCTCCTCATTGATTTCGTCCAACAATTCTTTCTCTTTGGCACAGGCAAGGCGTTCCAGTTCACAGGCTTCGGCCTGCAGCTTGGCAACGAACTCTTTATCTTTGAGCGAACCGAGGTTGATGCGCACATTCATCAATGCCCCCAATACGGCAGAGCGGGCAGACATCATCGCCACGCAGGCATCGGTTACGGCATTACGATTGCCCAGGCGTGCCACATCCATGATGACAGTCATCAGTTCGTAGGCATTACGTGCCACCTGCATGGGCACGAGGGCTGCAAACTTGGTGGCTTCCTGAATGGCGGCGCTGCGGGCGGCCTTCTCCTCGTCGGTGGCTTTCGGCATCTTGAAGCAGGCAAATACACTGTCGTACGCTTCGGAGTCGCGGTCAATGTCTTCGATGAAGGTGTCTTTCTCCTGCGATGCCACTCCCGCAATATGCCGCATCAGCTCCTCGTGCGCCTCATAGCCTTTCTTGCCGACAGTGAGATTGGCTACCATTGCCGCCAAAGCCGAAGCAATGGCGCCATTCAATGCGGCAATGCTTCCGCCGCCGGGGACGGGGTCGCTGCCCGCCACTTTATTCAAAAACTCTTTGACTGTTAAATCGACTAACATGGGATTAAATTATTATTAGGTATTACACAATTAGGTATCAATTCGCTATTAACGCACCGCTAAAGCACCGGGTGGAGTACGCCCTCCTTCACCGTAGCGTGCACACAATTCATGCCCACATAATAGGGCAGGAAATGATAATTATCCGTATTCAGCACCACAAAGTCCCCTTTCTTTCCCACCTCTATGCTGCCGATGCTGCCGGCACGATTCAGGGCGGCGGCGCCGTTCAGGGTAAGGGCGGTAATGGTCTCCTCGACACTCATCTTCATATAGATGCAAGCCAGTGCGATAGTGAGCGGGATGGAACCGGAGAAGCAACTGCCGGGATTAAGGTCGGTGGCCAATGCTACGGCACAGCCGGCGTCAATCATCTCACGCCCGCGGGCATAAGGTTCTTTCAGGGCAAAGGCGGTAAGAGGGAGCAAGGTGGCAACCACGCCTTTGTCCGCCATGGCATGGATGTCGGCATCGGAAGCGTGCAGCAGGTGGTCGGCGGATACGGCGGAAAGTTCCGCAGCCAGTCCCGCACCGCCCAGCGGCACTATTTCATCGGCATGGAGCTTCAGCGCCAATCCCATATCACGAGCGGCAGTCAGCAGTCGGCGGGACTGCCCGATGGAGAACACGCCCTGCTCGCAAAAGACATCGCAAAACTCTGCCAACCGGTTCTGAACGACGGCGGGCATCACTTCGCGAATGATGAAATCCACATAATCGTCCGTACGCCCGACATACTCCTGCGGCACTGCATGTGCGCCAAGAAAAGTGGAAACGATGTCCACCCGCTTGTGCTCGTCATTGTTCAGGCTGCGCATGACGCGGAGTTGCAGCAGCTCGGTCTCCTTGTCCAAGCCGTAACCGCTTTTTCCCTCGACGGTGGTCACTCCCATGACGCTCATCTGCTTCAAGAAGCCCTCCGCCTTGCCGCGCAACTGGATGAAGTTGCTGTTGCGGGTGGCAGCCACTGTGCTGACAATGCCTCCTCCGCGCTCCATAATGGACATGTAGCTTTCGCCCTTCAAGCGCCATGAGAACTCCTCGGCACGCTCCCCGCCAAAAACGAAGTGCGTATGCGAGTCCACAAAGCCGGGCAGAAGGCATTTGCCCCGGGCGTTGTAGTGCCAGTAGCGCTGATAGTATCCGTCGCGGTCCTCGCCACGATTAGGGCCTACGTAGGTGATGACGCCGCCGGTGACTTCCACCGTAGCGTCATCCATGATGCAGATCTCTTCCATTTCCCTGCCACAACGGGCGGAAAAGCCGATGGGAGTGACGACACGAGCGTTGAAGATGATAAGATTCTCCGTCATATTTGTTTCTGTTTCATTTAAAGTTCAGAACATTGATCACTGAAAGACAGTTGTGTGCTATTCACACGTCGGGCACTCACTCCATTATCCGGGCTTCGAGCACCTGCTGCATCAAGAAGTTCTCCAGTCCGAGGTAATAGGAAGCCGTATCAATCAGCGCTTCCATGGGCACAAGGCCGATAATCTCACTGCCCACGATGCTGACACCGTAGCGGCGCGCTTCGATGCGTACCAATTCGAAGGCGCGATAAAGAGCGGTACGGGTATAGTCGGTCATATTGATAGACACCTGCGTGATTCCCCGGTCTTTCAACTCCACTCCCATGGCCTTGCAATAGCGCAGGCCGCCGCCGATGAAGCGTATCTTCTTGGCAATATCGTGCGCAATCTCCAGACTCGGCGTATTCAGGTTGATGTTATAGGCCACCAGCGGCATACGCGCGCCAACCGCCACCGTTCCCGCAGTGGGATGCCGCTCGGCGGGACCGAAGTCGGGCTGCCATTCGGGGAGTTTTATTTTCTCCGCCATACCCTCGAACTCGCCTTTCCGGACAGCCGCAAGGTTTTCCCGGTGAGGGGCTGATGCGGATTTCTCGTAAAGGAACACAGGCAGGTTATAACGTTTCGCCACTTCCCCGCCCACTTCCTTGGAGAGCGCAATGGCTTCTTCCATCGTTACATTCTTAATAGGAATGAAGGGCACAACGTCCACCGCACCCATACGGGGATGCTGTCCCTGATGCTTGTTCAGGTCGATGAGCTCCACTGCCACGCCGATGGCCTCAAGCACAGCATCGCGCAGCGGTTCGGGCTCGCCCACTACGGTGACGACGAGGCGGTTGTGGTCTTCATCGTTACTGTAATCCAACAACTTGACACCCTGCCTGCCACGAAACGGGGCTACAATCCGGTCTATTTTCTGCAAGTCGCGTCCCTCACTGAAATTGGGGACACATTCTACGATTCGGTTCATAATGGTTATGTTTTTAATTTGCTAACACGAGGATACAGATATATTATTTTTAGATTGGCATATTCTTTCTCTCAGACATAAAAACAAAAGAACAGGCCCAATCTCTTATACCCTTATCTCCCCTATAACAAGCCTGTTATTATTGTTTTATATATCTATCAATCAGTTCTTCATCCGCCACGTAAGGAATCGTGATGTGGTAGCCATCCGAATGGGTGCGGTTGAACTCCTCGCTGGTTTCCATGGCATGCTCGTTGCGTGCCCACGAACGGCGTGCCACGCCTCCCATAACATCCCAAAGCATGGCGGAACGCAGAATTTCGTCCACCCTTTCGGAGCCGTCGCACACCATGCCGAAGCCGCCGTTGATGGCTTTGCCTATGCCCACTCCGCCGCCATTGTGCAGCGCCACAAGGCTCATGCCCCGCGCACAGTTACCGGCAAAGCATTGCACAGCCATATCCGCCATTACGTTGCTGCCGTCCTTGATGTTGGATGTCTCGCGGAAAGGGGAATCCGTACCGCTGACATCGTGGTGGTCGCGTCCCAACATAATCGGGCCTACTTCGCCCCGGCGCACCATCTCGTTGAAGCGGAGTGCAATCTTCATGCGTCCTTCGGCATCCTGATAGAGGATACGCGCCTGCGTGCCCACCACCAGATTATTCTTTTCGGCATCGCGAATCCAATTGTAATTATCCAAGTCCTGTCCGCGGCGCGTGGGATCGATACACTCCATGGCCGCCCGGTCGGTCTTCACCAGGTCTTCGTGCCTGCCACTGAGACATACCCAGCGGAAAGGTCCGTAACCGTAATCAAAGAGTTCGGGCCCCATGATGTCCTCCACATAGCTGGGGAAGATGAACCCGTTCTTATCACTGCCGTTGCGCGCTATTTCGGTGACGCCGGCATCGTAGACGGCTTTCATAAAGGAGTTGCCGTAATCGAAGAAGTACGTGCCCCGCCCCACGAGCTCTTTTATGGCAAGGAAATGGCGTTTCAGCGTAGCATCCACCTTACGGCGGAATTCCGCCGGGTTCTCGTGCAGCATCCGGGTACGCTCCTCAAAGGTCAGCCCTGCGGGACAGTAGCCGCCGTCGTAGGCGGCATGGCAGGATGTCTGGTCGGATAGCAGATCTATGTGTACCTGTTCTTTTGCGGCATATTCCAAGAGATCCACCACATTGCCATGATAGGCAATGGAAATGGGGGTGCGACTGTCCATGGCCTCTTTGGCCAGTGAGAAGGCCTGCGGCAGCGAATCCGTCACGTGCCCCACCCATCCCTGACGATGACGGGTGTCGATACGTGAAGCGTCCACTTCGGCTATGATAGCGGCAGCTCCCGACATTTCGGCAGCTTTGGGTTGGGCGCCACTCATGCCGCCCAGACCGGAGGATACAAAAAGCCGTCCGCGCAAGTCGCCGTCTTGCGGAATGCCGAGTTTCAATCGCCCGGCGTTCAGGAGGGTATTGAAAGTGCCATGCACGATGCCCTGCGGACCGATGTACATCCACCCGCCGGCAGTCATCTGCCCGTAATTGGCAACGCCCATCTGCATGGCTGTGTGCCAGTCCTGCTGGTTGTCATAAAGCCCCACCATGATGGCGTTCGTAATGATGACGCGCGGCGCTTCGGGCTTCGACTTGAAGAGCCCCAGCGGATGCCCGCTTTCGATGACGAGCGTCTGGTCGCAGGTGAGAACTTCGAGGTATTGTTTTATCAGGCGGTATTGCATCCAGTTTTGGCACACCTGTCCCGTTTCGCCGTAGGTAACGAGTTCGTAAGGATAGAGGGCGATGTCGAAACAGAGGTTATTGTCTATCATCACCTGAAAGGCCTTGCCCTCGATGCAGCGTCCTTTGTATTCGTCAATGGGCTTTGCCTTGAGGTCGCCTTGCGGGCGGTAACGGTAACCGTAGATGCGTCCGCGCGTGCGGAGTTCTTCCATGAACTCCGGTGCAAGCGTTTCGTGCAGTTCTTTAGGGATGTAGCGCAGGGCATTCTTCAATGCCGTAGCCGTTTGTACCGGGTCGAGGGTGTAGCCGCGGTCGGGAGCCCGCCGGATGCCTTCTACGAAGGCGGGATAAGGGGGCAGTGTTTTGCTTAAGGTAATCTCCATAGTATAATAAGGTGAATAGTTACAAATTGTCAGCAGATGTAGCTCTGTATCTGCCGCAATATAAAAATAAATCCCGATATTCACAATAGAATACCGGGATTATTTATCATTTAGTAAACCTGCACCTTATTAAAGTGGATACAGGAGAAAGACTTTTTGTTTCCTCCGTTACGGAAAGGTTCTGTTCACTTTTCGGACAAAGGCAGGATACGCCCTTTGAAACTGAAATTCCCTGCCATGTAAACCTTGCTCGCCTGCACGAAACATTGGTTGGAGTCGTGATAGAGCGTCATGTTCCATTCAAAGGTCCGATAATGCGCATTGCCCTGCACCCGCAAAGTGATGTTAACATCTCCATTCTTCTGCGTCTCCGGTACGCCCATCTGCAAAGCCGCCTCACCGTCATTCAGCGGTGAGCTACCGAAGAAGAGCTTCGGACTGTTGTCCTCACGAGTTAGATAAGCCAGCATCTTGTCTCCCTTTATTATCAAATAGCTGCCGGTAACTTGTTGGGCACGAAGTTTTTCAGGACGGTCGGAAGGAGTATAAACCTCCTCCAATATAATCTTGCAACTCCGGGAAGACAAAGCCTGCAAAGCCGCACGATGAGCGGCTTGCCCTCCTACAACATCTGCAGTTCTGCATCCGGAAAGCGTTGAAGCTAAAGCAACGTGCAGAAGAAGCACGAATAAAACTCTTCCTTTCATCATAGCAGATCATTAAAGTTAATAATACAAGGCATCACATAGAGGCACATCATGCACAGCCGCAAATCATCAACCAATGCACGTTATCTATCGCAATATAAAAATAAATCCCGGTATTCACAATAGAACACCGGGATTATTTATCATAAAGTCAGAAACAATTACTTCTCCATTAACTTATACTGTTGTTTTACATAAGCCACAAATTCATCAGTAAAGACATATTCATCACCTGCTTTCCGTGCAGCCTTGTTATAGGTTTCCACAAACATCACCGGCTCCACAGAATTGTCGACAATCGCCTGCAATCCGAGTTGGTGCTTGATGAGCGTCGCCATATAAAAGCCATTCGGATGTCCGCCGTTAACCGGTAACTTGGCAACCTGCCCATAGACATCGGCGTCCACTGTTCCTTTCGAGTAACCCACCGTCAAAGAATCTATCTTTTGCAGTAGCTTCGGCGTATTGTAGTAGTTTTCGTTCATCTGTTTCAACACATCTTCACCGAAAAGCCCGGCGTCTTTCATAGAATAAGGACCCTCGAACTTGTTCAGAATATCAGCGCAACCCTCCGACTGCATCATGCTCAACGCGGCCGCAACAGGACTTCCACTGTCTTTGTATTTCTCTCGAAGATAGCCCCAACGATAGCTGTGATGCAGTTCGTGACCTATCAGATTGACCAGGGATTCTTCATCCTGACTATAAACACAATTCAAATCCATAAATACATTGCCGCTGAGCGACCAGGCTTCGGGGGTAAACAAGAGAATGTAGAATTTACTGTGATCGGGATGTCGCATCGCAAAACTATCCGGTAAGTATTTCAAGGCTTGCTTGTTGCCACGGACAAAAGCGCCGGAGAGGGCAGAACCTGCCAAATAGTCATCGAGCCTATCAAGGTCATCGCCAAACCGGCTGAGATTTTGAATACAAAAATAACGTACGATATCTTCATTGTTCTTCATCGTCTGAAGGGGAACGGACAAGATACTATCCTTAACAGCCTTTAAATTCCGGTCGAAAACAATTTCATAAGAAGCCTTAAAAGTTTTTTTCAGCGATTTCCCCACAGGGCGGTCAAAAAACTGCTTATATCCATCGGTGGCAAACAATATTTCCCACTCCTGTTGTGAAGGCAGATGACCGTTTCTCGCTTTCTTGGTCAGTTCGATAAGGGCTTGGGCTGATTCGGTGGAACAAGTCGGTTCAGACTCGAGCTGTCTCAAATATCTCCCGATGACCTCCGCCGACTCGCTCGTTTCTTTTTCAAATGCTTCTTGCAGCGCAGGATAGTCCGCCAGCAGTTCCAGCATCTTCTCCCTGCCCACAAACTCCGAGCGTCCCGTTTCCGGATTCAACTCATAATACACACGCGCAAAGACCAGCCCCGAAGCATTGATGGCATCCCCCACTTCACCGCCCAGCTTCGTTGCATCGGGCGGGGTTGCGGTGCTTGCAGCAACCTGCCCCACAGGTTGCGCACAGAAATAAATCTTACCTTTCACCCACATGGCAGGCGCATACCAACCGCCGAAACGGTAACGCTTATAGCGCATCTTCTTGCAGTTGACGTAGAGCGACGTATCCATCCGCACCGCATAACAACGTGATTTCAAATAACGGCACAAGCCGGAGTTGTCTTCCGCCTCTATACGATAATCCGCACCGCCCATCAGATAAATCTGGTTCTTGGAACGCTTCTCCACTTTCAATATCGTGACCGTATCTCCGCGGCCTTCCACCAACGCTTTCAAGTTGGAATACATTATCTGCTGAGCCGAGCAAGGCAAGCCCAATAAGGCCAATATCCCTAACAACCAACGTACTTTCATATCATTTCCCTTTCTTTCTGAAACTTTACTTACCCAGGCGAAAGGTACATTTTTTATCCTTATTCAGCAAACATAGAGAGGAAAAAAACATCGTATCGCCCATAAAATGATTTTCGTATGTCTGCACCGGCCTTGCCCAACCCTCTCTGTCGCAGACAAAAACATCTAAAGCAGAAATGCGGGACCCCCTTGTTGGAACTACCGGGATACACTACTGATTACAAACGAGATACATATACCAACCGAATACCAACCTTTGGTACACGCCGTACCAAACTGTGGTAGTCCTTGTACCAAGCTGTGGTAGCCCTCGTACCAAACTGTGGTACTTCGAATACCAAACTGTGGTATTTTGAATACCAACCGTTGGCATTTCACATCTTCTTAGGAGAGGAAAACCATATATTTACTTACCTTTGCCAATCTATAAAGCATGGGAATAAATGGAAAGCATTGAAAAAATAAAATCAACATACAGCCGCATTGCGGAGGAAGCACAACAAGAGTCGAACAAAATACAGCAAGCAATTTACCATACCGGCTCCTTACGATTGCTGCTGTTCGTGGCAGGAATCGCAGGGATTATCTACTTCCGGGAGGAAAGTTGGACGATACTGGCAGGAATCGCACTCGTCACCCTGCTGCCGTTCATCCTTCTGATAAAGTACCACAACAACCTGTTTCGCCGCAAAGACTATCAGGAAAAGAGAGCAGAGGTGAACCGGCAGGAGTTGGCCGCGCTGGATTACGATACGTCCTGCTTCGATGCCGGCGAGGAGTTTGTCGACCCCGCCCACCTGTATGCCTACGATCTGGACGTATTCGGCACACATTCATTGTTCCAGTACGTCAACCGCACCTGCACCGAACCGGGAAAACGCCTGTTGGCAAACTGGCTGGGACAGCATCTCGAAAAGAAAGAGGATATACTGGAACGACAGGCAGCCGTACGCGAACTGGCTCCCGAACTGCAATTCCGCCAGCACTTCCGCATCCTCGGCATGCTGCACAAAGGCACAGCAGCCGACGAAACCGAACTGAAAGCATGGGCGGCAAGTCCCGGCGTATTCCGCAAGAATAAGTTCTTACGACTTCTGCCGGCAACCGTCACCGGCATCAACGGCATCTGTCTGCTCCTTATGCTTACCGGTTATCTGCCCGCAAGCATGTGGGGAGTGATCTGGACGCTCTTTGTCACCGCCGGATTCGCCTTTACCGGAAAGATCACCAAAATACAGGCTGTGTACGGCAAGAAACTGCAAATCCTCGGTACGTATGCCGGACTGCTCAAACTGATGGAAGCCCAACCCATGCAATGCAACCTGCTGAAACGCATCAAAGAAGAAATTGGCGGCGAACAACGGAAAGCCTCCCTCGCCATCAGCCGGCTGAGCAAACTGATGAACGAACTGGACCAACGCAACAACGTATTCATGTACGTCATTCTCAACGGTCTGTTTTTTTGGGAACTGCGACAGATAATGCGCATCGAAGCCTGGAAAGAGCAATATGCCCGCGAACTGCCGCATTGGCTCAGCGCCCTCGGACAGATGGATGCCCTCAACTCGCTGGCAACCTTCGCCTATAATCATCCGGACTATTCTTATCCCACCCTGCTCGACAAGGCCGATATGATTGCCGCCAAAGTCAACATCTCTTCCGATACGAAGAAAGCTGATACGGGAAACACCGGCAACAACACCCGTTTCATGCTTCGCGCAAAAGCCCTGGGACATCCCCTGATGCATCGCGACCGTTGTGTCCGCAACGACATCGACATGGAGAAACGCCCTTTCTTCATCATCATCACCGGCGCCAACATGGCAGGAAAGAGCACCTATCTGCGCACGATAGGCATCAACTACCTGCTTGCCTGCACCGGCATGCCCGTCTGCGCGGAAGAGATGGAGGCATATCCCGCCCGTCTCATCACCAGCCTGCGCACCAGCGACTCCCTGACCGACAACGAGTCCTACTTCTTTGCCGAACTCAAACGCCTGAAACTCATCATCGACAAGCTGCAATCGGGCGAGGAACTCTTCATCATCCTCGACGAAATACTGAAAGGAACAAACTCAATGGATAAGCAGAAAGGGTCTTTCGCACTCATCAAGCAGTTCATGGCCTTGCAGGCAAACGGCATCATCGCCACGCACGACTTATTGCTGGGCACCCTCATCGACCTCTTCCCCGGAAATATCTGCAACTACCGCTTCGAAGCGGATATCACCGACAACGAGCTGACATTCTCTTACCGCCTCCGCCCTGGCGTAGCGCAGAACATGAATGCGTGCTTCCTTATGAAAAAAATGGGGATTGCCGTCGCCGACTAATCCCCACTCCATATCCTAACGGTTCCTTACCCGCAGCATCCGCTTACATCGCCTTGCATCTGGACAAGAATGCCGAAACCGCCGCAGCTTCATTACCCGTAAAGTAGCACACCGAGGTCACCGGAGTGTAAGTGTAAGGCACAAACTGAAACAATTGAAGTGCAGCAAATTTATTGTCTTGCGAAATCATAACGTCCAGACGTACATTACCACTCGACTCACTCTTGACACCGGCTTCACCGTCGAGCTTACCGCTTTCGAGCATCTCGGTCAGTTTTCCTATATGCTTCAAATCGAAAAACAGACTGCGTTCCTTCGCCACACTTCCCGTCGGCAGATAAACGATTTCTTTTGATTTCCAGAACAAACGGAACACCCCCAACAGAATCAATGCCGTACCCAGCACCATCAGCCCCATACTCAAAGTAGAGGACTTATCGCTCATCTCAAAAATAGATGCGAAAATAAGAATGCCCACCAGCATCATCCCCACAGAAATAATAAGTCCGGAAACACTTGTACGCTTTGCAATATCAGGATGTGAAGACGCAAAAAGAGTCGCGTCGATAGTTTGAGTTGCCATAATATAAATAGTTTTATGAATTAATGAATATTGAAATAGTGAATAATGAGTACAATCTCCCCCCATACAAGCATTATATGCCCGTACTCAAGGGAAAAAACAATGACAATAATACATTAAATCAGAATCCGCCGCAGTGCGAAAATGTAATACTCGCACACAGGCTGGCAACGATAGTAAGCGGTAGCATCAAAAAGCTTCTCTCTATGCAACGATAGAACCGCTTCACGCTGGGCAATCTTGTCCACCCAGTCCTTTAATGAAAAGATATATTCGGTAATATAAGAACGCTGGATACGGGACATGGTAAGCAACTGCACATGCCCGTTGTTGCTTGCCAACTCCGCAACCGGCAAATATGGCAAACGGGGCGAAGTGAAGCATGCCTCCTCCTGATGATGTGCAGCAACAGGCGCCGTTCGGATATCCATAGACTCCTCCGCACCTGCCGAACTACCGTCGGCAAATGCAGCACCCGATGTTTGCCATACAATAAACGCAAGCACCAGAAAACCTATGAATTTTAAATATCTGCCCATAAACACCTGCAAATATAACAGTTTATTTCATAGATTTGTTTTGCTCATACATCTTTTAATGTTTGTTCATGTAAATAAAAGTATAAACAAAAAAGCCGCCCCAATCGCTGGGACGGCTTTCTATATATAAAAAGAATAGTTGAATTATTCTGCTTTTGCTTCTTCAGCAGCAGGAGCTTCAGCAACCGGCGCAGTTTCAGCAGCGGGAGCAGCTTCAGCAGCAGTCTTCTTTGAACGGCGGGTACGGGTAGCTTTCTTAGCAACTTTTTCCTTAGCCATGTTTTCGTTGTAGTCAACGAGTTCAATGAAGCACATTTCTGCATTGTCACCCAAACGGTTACCAGTCTTGATGATGCGAGTGTAACCACCCGGACGATCAGCAATCTTCACAGAGATTTCTTTGAACAACTCAGTTACAGCATACTTGTCTTGCAAATTGCTAAATACAACACGACGAGAATTTGTCGTATCATCCTTAGCTCTTGTAATCAAAGGCTCAACGAACTTCTTCAAAGCTTTAGCCTTTGCAACGGTCGTAGTGATTCTTTTGTGCTTGATCAAAGAACACGCCATATTAGCCAACATAGCGTTTCTATGAGAGGCAGTACGAC
>ERZ1027228.730-NODE-730-length-12841-cov-3.401298_pt1 | contig 12841 bp, 6 predicted proteins | sample MGYA00519266_ERZ1027228 | MGnify/ENA primary metagenome ERZ1027228 (study PRJEB26926, sample SAMN06164465) | human gut metagenome | biome: ENVO:00009003; feature: ENVO:2100002; material: ENVO:00002003 | host: Homo sapiens | place: USA | collected 2012 ...
TAGGCTCCGGTCTCGTGAGCTCGGAGATGTGTATAAGAGACAGGTCCGCGTAAGTATGTCGAGCGGATAGAGCAGCGGTTCGCCGCCCGTGATGACGATCGCACGGGCAGGGCAGGTCAGCGCACGGTCGATGACCACCTGCACGTCGACGGGCGGGTAGCGGCGGGGATTCCACGTATATTTGGCGTCGCACCAGCGACAGCCCACGTCGCATCCGCTCAAACGGATGAAATAGGCGGGTTTGCCCGCGTGGAAGCCTTCGCCTTGAATGGTGTAGAAGTCCTCCACGAGCGGCAGTCTGCGGCCGCCGTCGAACAGTGCGGGATCGGTGTCAATCATTCGTTACGACGTAAATATCTTTGAGATTGCGGCCCAGCTGGTCGTAGTCGAGTCCGTATCCCACGATGAATTCGTTGCCGATTTCGAGGGCGCGGTAGCGGATCGGCAGCGGCTCGCGGTAGGAATTCGGCTTGAAGAAGAGCGTGCAGACTTCGACGCTGGCGGGATTGCGGCGCATGAGGTCGGCGTACATGTGGGCGATGCTGCGTCCCGTGTCGACGATGTCCTCGACGATGATCACATGGCGGCCTTCGATGCTGTTGTTCAGCCCGATCAGGTTCTTTACGCACCCCGTCGAGCAAGTACCTTCGTACGAAGCCAGCTTCACGAACGACAGCTCGTTGTTGAACTCGATTTTCTTGATCAGGTCGCTCATGAACATGAACGAGCCGTTCAGTACGCCCACGAACAACGGCGTCTCCTTGTCGCGGTAGTCCTCGTTGATGCGGCAGGCTACGGCGGCCACGGCCTCGTCGATCTTGGCGGCGGGGATCATGATCCTGAACTTTTTGTCGTGAAGTTTGATGATATCCTCCATTTCAGTTACGGTTATTTGTGCAAAAATAACTATTTGCCTGCAAGAAACGAACGATTCCGACAAAAATAATCCGAAATAATGCGAATCCCCCAAAGGCTGTTGCCCGTTTCCGAGCCGGCAGCAGGCCGGATCGACAACACATAATTCCGGCAGGAGGCAAGAAAAAACCGTCCCATGCAGTGAGGACGGCCTTTCAATATTACACCTAATCGTACTTACGGGATATTGGGTGTATCCCAGACTTTGGTTTGCGTGCAACTGATCCGAAGCGTTTCACTGCCGCAGCGCATCCTGAATTCCCCCTCCTCGAGCCTCCAGCAGCCGTCGTGCCCGACGAAGGCCAGGTCGCTGGCCGGAACAGCGAACGTCACCGTGCGGGATTCGCCCGGTTCGAGCGCAACCTTCTCGAAATCACGCAGGCGGATTACATCCGGTGTAAGGCTGGCGACCAGGTCGCTCGAATAGAGCATCACGGCCTCCTTGCCGGCCACTTTACCGACGTTGGTCACATCGACCGTAAAGGTCAGCACATCGTCGGCACCGAACATGCGGCGGTCGACACCGAAATCGCTATATGCAAATTCCGTATAGCTCAGCCCATACCCGAACGGCCACTGCACATCCATCACGGCGTCGTAATTGTATTCGCCCGTCATGGCTGCCATATTCTCGCAGGGCTTATAGTCGTAAGTCGCCAATGCACCGACCATGCGCGGATAAGTGAACGGCAATCGGGCGCTGAAATTTGCATCTCCCGCAAGCAGGTCGGCCAGGGCATCGCCGCCGTAATTGCCCGGCAGCAGGATGTCGACCACGGCCTGCGCAAGCGGCTCGATATCGCCTATGACGCGCGGGCGGCCTTCATTGAGGATCAGCACAAGCGGCTTCCCGGTCGCCGCAAGGGCCCGCACCAGCTCCTTCTGGTTCTGAGAAAGGTTCAGGTCATCCATGTTACCAGGCGTTTCGCAGTAGGAATTTTCGCCTATACAGGCAATAATCACATCGGCTCCGGCCGCCGCTGATACGGCCTTGTCGATCCCTGTCACGCACTCTTCCTGCCAGTTGTCATAGCGGGGCGGCGCATACTCCACACCGGGGACATAGTCCACATGGTCGAATTTATTGCGTAAAGCCTCATAAATGGTATTGTAGTCCCCGGCAAATTCGTCACAGCGGTCGCCCTGCCACGAATACGACCATCCTCCGTTGAGGCAGCGCATCGAATTGGCATTCGGCCCCGCGAGCAGTATCCGTGCAGACCGCTCCAGCGGCAACAGGCCGCCTTCGTTCTTGAGCAGTACCTCCGACTCCACGGCAGCCTGCAATGCCACGGCAGCATATTCGTCACTGGCGAATTCCGGGAAATCGCCGGTATTCCAAAACGGTTTTTCGAAAAGGCCGAGGCGGAATTTCAGGCGCAGCACACGGCTCACCGCATCGTCGATGCGCTCCATGGAGACCTGCCCCTCCTCGACAAGTTCCCTGAGATAGATACAGAAATCCCAACTCGACGGTACCATAGCCATGTCGATACCGGCATTGACCGCAATGCGCACGGCATCCTTACGGCTCGCGACAATATGGTCGCGCTCGCAAAGGTTGTAGATGTCATTCCAGTCCGTCACGATCAGACCGTCCCAGTTGAGTTCCTCCTTGACCCATCCCGTAAGCAACTCCCGGTCTGCATGGAACGGCATACCGCCGTTGCTGGCCGAGTTGACCATCAGCGACAGCGCCCCGGCCCGAATGCACTCCATAAAAGGAGCGAAATACTTCTCCCTCAACACATTTCGAGTCACCGAAGAGGGTGTGCGATCCTTGCCCGACACGGGTACGCCATAGGCCATGAAATGCTTGATGCAGGCCGCGACATGACGGTCGTCGACACGGTTGGGATCATCCCCCTGGAATCCGAGCACCGACGCCACGGCCATCTGCGAATTGACGTAAGTGTCCTCGCCGTAACTCTCCCACATGCGCGGCCAGCGCGGATCGCGCCCCAGATCCATGACCGGGGCAAAAGTCCACGGTATCGCACATGCCCGGGTCTCATAAGCCGAAATTTCGGAGCATCTGCGCATGAGTCCGCGATTGAACGACGCCCCCATATTGATGCCCTGCGGAAAGAGGGTCGCCCCCTGCGTATAGGATGCGCCGTGAATCTGGTCTACCCCATAGATACAGGGAATCCCCAGTTCGTCGAGCGAGCGTTGCTGGAAGCGATTGATGAACCCGACCCACACCTCGCGGGGTTGCCCCACGCCGAAGGGAATATTCAGGATCGACCCAACCTTATAACGGCCGATAACCGTATCGAGCAGCGCCTCGCTCAGCTCCGGATGCTGCGGGTCGCTCTCATCGATGAGCACACCGGCCGTCAGCTGGCACATCTGCCCGATCTTCTCTTCGAGGGTCATCTTTTGGAGCAGCTCCCCGATGCGGGTTTCTATCTTTTTATCGGGCGCTATGGCCGGGGGTATCCGGGTACATGCGGCCAGTCCGCCCAGCAAGCCCAGAAACAAAATCGGAATTTTCTTCATTCTACCGACATTCATTTTTTAACATATTTCACTTTTATGCCGTTTCGCTCCCGCCCCAGTGCGGTTCCCGCACATCGGAAGCCGATCCAATCAGCGGTTCGTCGAAGCATATACCTCGGGAGTTTCGAGATAGGTATAATAATTCTCCACATCATGACACGCGTCGACGTAGAGTTCGGCAATGCTGCCGGCAGGTTTCCCTCCGGCAAACAGGGCCGCCTTCACGGTCGTCCCGGCCTCCACGACGAACGGGCCGGAGTAGATGTCCGACCCGACCGTCGGGTCGCTGCCGTCGAGCGTATAACGCACTTCGGCCGGATATTTTTCCGTATCCAGCGTAACCCGGGCCTTGCGGCCCTCCCTGACGATGCGTGCCGTGATCTCGACATCGTTGCTAAGCGTGAAGGCATTGACCCCACGGGCAAGCAAGCGGGGGATCTGGCTATTGACACGACGGCGGAAGTCCGCCCACAGACGGCGCTCCCGGGGTGTCCATCCCAATTCGGCAATGGCGAGCAGGCGCGGAAACATCATGTATTCCAAATGCTCGGGAGTACCTATGAACTCGGCCCATGTGCATCCCTGCACCCCGATAATATGCGATGCAGCATTCGGGCGGATGTGCTCGACCGAATCCGGGGCCACATATTCGCCTTTAACAAGCGACTCGTTGGCCGCAGCCCTTTCGGGCGTATCGGGGACAGGTTCGAAGCTGTACATTTTCTTGATGGGTGAGAATCCGCTCATCGCCCGCGGCTGCGTGTGCGGATTAGCCTGGTACCAGTCGAAATAGATGATTTCGCCCGGAGACATGACCGCGTCGTACCCGCGGTTGGCGGCTTCGATAGCCCCCCTCTGTCCGCGGTACGAAATCGCAACGGACGTAGGCCGCAGATTGTTCCGCAGTATCTCGTCCCACCCGACCATCATCCGGCCGTGTTCGGCAAGGAATTTTTCGGCATGTTCGATCAGGTAACACTGCACTTCGTCCAGACCACCCAGCTCCTTGGCGAGCAACTGGCATTTGGGGCAGGTTTTCCAGGCGGCCTTGCGGGCTTCGTCGCCGCCGATGTGTATCCGCCGGGAAGGAAAAAGCTCCATAACCTCGGTCAGCACACCGTCCATGAATTCGAAAGTTGCGGGATTGCCCACGCAGAATTCGCCGCTCGTATAGGGCTTTCCGCTGCAACACAATTCCGGATAGCCGATAAAAACCTCGTCGGAGTGCGCCGGGAATTCAATCTCGGGAATCACCTCGATATAACGGGCCGCAGCATAAGCCACGATCTGCCGGATGTCATCCTTCGTATAATAACCGCCATAGGCCCCGAGCGTCCCCTCCGGAACGTAGCGTCTGTCGCCGAATTCCCACCACTTGAGCCAGTCGGCCTCCGTCCGGAAAGCTCCGAGCCGGGTCAGCAAAGGGTACCTGTCGATCTGAATGCGCCAGCCACCGTTGTCGGTCAGGTGCAGGTGGAAGACATTAAGCTTGTAACGTGCCATTTCATCGAGTATCTTGAAAACCTCTTCTTTGGCAAAGAAATGGCGCGAAACGTCGAGCATGAAGCCCCGGTAGCCGAAGCGCGGGGCGTCCACGATCGTGACGGCCGGAATGCGGCGGCCATGATACCCGGCCAGCTGTGCGAGCGACTGGAGTCCGTAGAACAGCCCTGCGGCATCGGGGGCCGTGAGCGTGATCTTTGTGCGGGAGACGTCGAGGCGGTAGCTTTCGGGGGCGCCGTCGCCCGTACGGAGCAGTTCGAGCGCGGGCATGTCGCCGTCGGAGGCCTCGACAAAGGAGGCAGGGAAGAATCCGTCCGCGGCACGCTGCATCCACGCCGCGAGGTCGGCCTTGTCCTGCCCGTCGAGGTCGGTCGTGTAGAGCAGCCTGGCAGGCATACGGAAGGCACCTTCGCCCCACGTCACCTGCTGCGGAGCCGGAATGATACCCGTGGCCGGGCACCCGCCGCCGGCGCACGAAGCAAAGGCGAAAGCGGCAAGGCAAAAAGAGATAAGCGTGATTTTTTTCATAAGGTCTTTAGGTCAGGTACAACAACAAATCGGGATGAACCGGCAAAGCCGGAGGAGGGCGTAACGGGCCACGGCCGGAAGGGCGGCGCCGGGGAACAGGTAGTCGGAGACAACCCGCAGCCGGGACGCGGAGCGACTCCAGTCGGGAAACCGTCGAAGGACGCGGACAAGCGGCAACCGGTGCAACCCAAGCCCGGAAACCGTTGAAAAACAGGGATAACCGAAAAGCGAACCCGCCGATAGACTGCCCACAAGCCGCCATCCGGAGCGGGTTTGCAGGCCGAAGCAGGGACAGCCCGAAGCAGGAGTATGAAAAAAGGGCCGTGCAACCCGGCTTATGCCGGGGTCGCACGGCCCTTGTCGGTCTATAAGCGGACTAATTCCACTTGGTGTCCATCATCGTCGGATTCGAACTGTCGCCGATGGCATCGTAACCATGGCCCGTAAGGTCGCGCACGATATTGCCGTAACCGCTCTCGTTGGGTTCCCATGCGTTCATGCGCCAGTAGGCGAGCAGCCCGTCGGACGTGGGATCGACATAGTTCATGTTGTTGGCGATCTCGGCCTGCGAAAGAGCCCGTGTCCATACGCGGCACTCGGCGACGTAACCGTTCAGCGTACGGCCGCGGCCATAGGAGGCTCCCAAATGGAACCCTTTCGCGTTGTCGCTCGTAAGGTCGATGGTCTCGCCCTGCGTCTCCACTCCCGTGGCATACTGCCCGTCGATGTAGATATCCCACGACGAACCTGTCCAGACGGCGGCGACATGATACCATTTCTCAAGGCTGAACGGCTTGTCGGAAGCCGCCGGCTGGTAGGAGTCGTGGCAGATCTGGATGCAGTCGGGATCGACCTTCACGTCGCCGAAACGCACGCCGCAAATGCCCTCGATACCCATGATGGAGCTGATGTAAGGATCGCGGGACTGGAAGCCGAGCATGTATACGCGGGCTTCGAGCGTGAGCTGCGGAAGGGCTGCCAGGTCGGAATTCTCCTGGAACGAAGGCACATCGTAGATGTTGCCCGAACCCAGGTAAATCGCCTTGCTGATCACGGGCGTTTTCAGCACGATGAAGAGCGTGCGGCTCGGTTCGAGCACGCTTATTCCGCCGGATACGGTCTTGATGCCCACGGGGACGCAATAGGTCACGCCCTCGGCGAACTCCGAGACGGACGACACCGTGAAGTCGATCGCCGAAGAGGTGTTGTAGCCGGCCAGGATGGTCGTTTCGGTCGAACTCAGGGCGTAGCTGTCCTCGGGCGGAATCTGGTAGTTTTTGCCGTACTTGTCGTTATAGGCAGCCAGCAGTTCGGGCCGCACTTCCAACTGGATCCGCACGTCGTGCTCCATAACCACCGAGGAGGATACGGTGATCGAGGTCTCGGCAGGGGGTTCGTCGATGGTCATTGATTTGTCGGGATTGTTCTGCGCATCGGTCATGTAGATCGCAGGATAGGTCTCCGCGGACTCCTGACAGCCCGTCGCCGCAGCGGCGGCGAACAACAGCGGAGCGACCAAATATTTCAGTTTCATAGTTCTCTTGTTTTAGGTTTAGTTTGCAGGGGCGAAAATCTCGGCCTCGTTCATACTGGTGAAATCGGTTACCCGGCCGACGTATACCCGGAGATAGCGGGCTTTGACGGTCTTCTTGAACTGGAATATCTTCCAGTTGTCGGCCGAGAGTTTGGGCACGAACGAAATTTCATTGGTGAGGCTATACCAGTTGGTGCCGTCCTCGCTGTACTGGAAATCGGTACATTCGGGGTTGGAGTCCTCGTAGTAGATATGCCAGCGGAAGCCGTTGATGTCGTAGGCCTTGTCCAGCGTGATGATGAAGTTGCCGCCGTTCCCCCACGAATAGGACGCATTCGCGGCATACCAGCAGTTGGAGTCGAGCTTGCCGTCGAACATGCAGGCCTTCTGCGCATCGGAATCGAGGTTCCAGACGCCGTTGGCGCCGCTCGAAGCGGTGCCCTGGTAGCAGACGATCGTCCACCCGGAGGCAGGTTCGATCTTCACGCCCGTAAGCGCCGTCGCATCGACGTCGATCTCCATCGCCGACACCGTCAACAGCAGGTAGCGTACCAATGGCTCCTTCGAGGTATAAATATCTTCCGCGGGAAGTTCCACGACGATGGGGATCAGGTAGTAACCCTTCTCGATCCCGGCAGAACTTACGGTAACGGACACCTCGTCGGACAAGAACGCACCGGCTGCCACGCCGAGCGTGCCGAGTGAAACACGCGCGGGGTCGATCGGCTCGTAGGAGGTGCCGTGCTTTTCGTTGTAGGCATCGACCAGAGAATTGTCGATAGCCAGCGGGAACGAAACGTCGGCCGGGGCAGGACGAGCCAGCTCGACCCGGATTTTTTCGTCCACCTCGCCCGTGATGGTACCGTCGTCCCCGACCAGGAACAGGTATTTGGACAAGCCGGTCGAGGTCAGACCGACGATCAGGTCGCCGCCGGCGGGGTTCACATCCTGGATCGCCTCGCGCATATACTTGTAAGGCATCGACGAATTGGCGTACTCATACTCCATGTGATAGGCACCGAAACCGGCGCCGAAACCCTGCGTGGGGTTGAAGCGCGCCATGCCCAGCAGCGAGTTGACCCACTGGCCGTCGCGGCATTCATGCGACACGCCGCCGGTTTTCCAGAGGGACTCGAAGTTCTCGGCGAAGATATACTGCTCGGGCTTCCAGCCTTTCTTATAGGCTTCGTCGAAGCGATCCTGCAAATCGGTATAGCCGTAAGAATTATAAGCCTGCACGATGCCGTAGTCGAAGCAGTCGGCCACATCGGCATGCACGGCATAGGGCACGCCGTCGATCATAAGCAGGCGTCCCGTCCCCGACTTGGGGCCGACGTATTTGCTCATGGCCAGGATCAGCTTCCTGAACAGCTCGTTGTCATGTCCCACGAACGGCCCCGAAGCGCCGTAGCCGGGTTCGTAGTCGACGTCGATGCCGTCGTAGCTGTACTTGTCCATCGAGTCCTTGCAGTAGGCTTTGGCGTAGGCCTCGATGGCCTCGTCGGTATATTCGCCGCCGCCGATCTCGGTGAGGAACGGCTCGGGCATCTTGTCCGAGAAGATCGTGAAGGTCACCTTCGTGCCCTTGATCTTCTGCACGAACTCCTTGTCGGCGATCTGCTCGGGGGTCAGTGAATGCCACTGGCTCCAGATGGAGATGATATCCATCGAGTCGGGAGCACTCTGCAGGCGGGTCTGGTAGGATGCGCCGACGGCCGTCCACGAACCGTACCAGCCGAAAGCGATCTTGTGCTTGGTCTTTTTGTATTCGCGCAGGGCCTGGTAGTAGGCATTATCGCGCAGGATGGGCGACTGCTGGTCGGGATGCTGCGTAATTTCACGCTCGGGATCCGTCCAATCCGAACAAGCGACGAAAAAGGCACCCACGATCGCAAGGGCCGCGACGTATTTCAAGAAATTTTTCATCTTTCGTGTTGTTTTTAGGTTCATTATTTCTTATCCCACCAGAGTTTCGTACCGCCGGTATCGGCTCCGCCGAGCAGTGCGGTGGCAGCCGCCACGCCGGCGGCATTGTTCGAGTACTCCGAACGCGGGAAGGTCATACGGCGCACCTGGACGTTGGTATCGACCTTGCCGCCGCTGAGGTTGTTGACGATCGGGATCACCTTGGGGTAACCTGTGCGGCGGAATTCCGACCAGGCTTCCTGCCCGTTGGGGAACATGGCGATCCACTTCTGCGTGATGATCCGTTCGAGTTTCTCCTCGTCCCCGGCGCCGGCATTCCATTTCGGGGAGACGGACGAAGGTTTCGAAGCGTTGTATTTCGTCGAGGCGGCCGAAGCGTCCTCGAATGCCTGGGGTTCGCTCGCACTCTCGGCATAGGTGGCCGCGGCGGCCGCGGTAAGACCGCGTTCGAGGAACGACAGCTCGATACCCGTCTTGTAGAACGATTCATCGTCACCGCCCATCTCCCAGCCGAGCATGGCGCCTTCGGCCCGCAGGAAAGCGGCCTCGGAAGCGAGGAACCACACGACGGGCGTATCCTTGGCGACGTTGGGCACCGAAAGTCCGGTATAGTCCGCCTTCAGCATCGAGCTGAGACCGCTGCGGACACCGTGGTACTTGCCATCCTCGCAGGTTTTGAAATAGGCCGGCAGGCGCGGATCGGCGTAACCGTTCATATAAGCGTCGATGGTCGCACCCATGCGGGTATCGTTATAGGCGTTCCACACCTCTTCGAGCGGATTGTATACCTGTACCGAACCGGAACTCTTGAGCCACGCCCCGTCGTCCGAAGCGGTCATCACCCCGTCCCTGACGGCTTCCTCGGCATAGGTCCGGGCAAGCCCGGGTTCGACGAAACGGATGCGCATGGCCATGCGGAGCTTGACCGAGTTGGCCAGCTTGAGCCATTTCGTATAGTCGCCCTGGTAAACGGCGTCGACCTTCTGCAACGGCCTGGCGTCGGCGGCATTGGCCGCATACTCCTTGAGCACCACGATGGCGGCATTCAGATCCGTGAGAAGGTTTTTGTAGACGGTCTCCTGCGATTCGTAGGGGTTTTCGGTCTGGCCGAAATTCGAAACGGGGATCGGGCCGTAGATGTCGGTGGTACGCTGGAGGGCCATCACCTTGATGACCTCGGCAACGGCAAAGACATCGTCGGTAACCTGTCCGTTCTGGTAGGCGTACTTGAGGTTGAGCCATGCAGGCATCACATTGGTGAAAGCCACCGAGAAAGGCACGTTGTTGTAGTCCGTACCGTCGAGGTCGTAAGTACAGGTATAGCTGCCGCCGTTGAAGGCCTGGATCGGGGAGAGATAGCCGCCGAAGGCGTCGCCCATCAGGTTGCAGGCGCGCTGGAACTCGTTGGCCCCCACGTCGCTGCACGGGATCACGGCATCCATTTGCATGGTGGTGATGTAGGTCTTCTTGTCGACCGACTGCACCGCATCGGGATTGGTGTTGAAGGATTCGAAGTCACCGGTACAGGCGGCAAGCGCCGCGGCGGCGAAAAATCCTATTGTATGATTGAATCGTTTCATTGGTCTGAAGTTTTAGAATTGGAGTCTTACGCTGAAACCGATGGTACGGGCGCTGGGCTGCATGAAATAGTCGAGCCCCTGGTAATAGGTACCCGTGGACGCGGTGATCTCGGGATCGAACGGCGCCTTGTTGTAGATCATCCACAGGTTGCGGCCGACGAGCGACACGGTCATGCCGATCTTGTCGTTGAACCACCTGGAAGGCAGGTCGTAGCCCAGAGTAAGTTCACGCAGGCGGACGTTGGTCATGCTGTAAACGTAGTGTGAAAGCATCGAAAGCCCGTTGCCGTTGTTGGCGTAGAAGACCCTGGCATCGGGGACTTTCTGATCCTCGGAGATCCAGACACCGCCGTTTTCCCGGGCGTCGGCCGAATCCTGCGAGGCACCCCAGCGATCCATCAGGGCCTGCGTCGCCGAAACGCCCTGGCCGCCGATGCGGGCATCGAACAGCACGCCGAGGTTCACGCCCTTGTAGGAGAAGCGGTTGTTCCACCCCAGGCGGAAGCGGGCTTCGGTATTGCCGCCGTAAAGCCACGTATTGGGATCGGTGGTGACGGTATTGGTATTGGGGTCGACATAGATGCGTCCCTGGTCGTCGGTCTTGAGCCCCGTCACGTAGAAGTCGCCGATCGAACCGCCTTTTTTGACCTTCATGCGGTAGCCGCCGTAGTCCATGTTCACCTCGTCGACAGTCACCAGGTTACCGGCCACGTCGCGCGTGCCTTCGGGAACCAGCTCCTTCACCTCGTTACGGTTCATCGAGAAGTTGACATTGGTCGACCACGAGAAGTCGCGCCACTTGTTCTTGTAACCCACGACCGCTTCGATACCCCAGTTGTTGACCTTGCCGGCATTGATATATGCCCGTTTGTAGCCGGTGCTGGGCGGTGCATCGTAGCTAAAAAGCTGGTTGTAGGTGTTGGTATTGTAATAGGTCACGTCCGTCCAGATCTTGTTGCCGAGGAACTTGGCGTTCAGGCCCACTTCGAACGACTTGGTGCGCTCGGGCGTAAGGTTGACAGCCGGGGCATAGGAGTCCGACGAAACGATACCGCCCGTCTGCAAGGGCGTATTGACACCGGTAATAAACCGCTGCGGGGCGTTACCCACCTCGGCATAGGAGGCACGCACCTTGAGGAACGAAATGCCGGCTTTGGAAAGGTCGGCCATCGACGAGATGACGGCCGAAAGGCCCACCGACGGGTAGAATATGTTCATATGGGGCGTGAAGGCCAGCTGCGACGCCCACTCGTTGCGCGCCGTCACGTCGAGGTAGACCATGCCGTTATATCCCAGCTGGGCGGTGGCGTAGACGGCCTGCGTCTGGTCGTGGTAGCGGTCGGCGTAGGGTTTGGTCTGCGAATGGCTCATATCCACGTTGTAGACCGAGAACTTGTTGGCGAGGGTGGCCAGGTGGCCCTCGAAGCCTTCGCCGTCGTTCTTGTCGTCGAGGATGCTCGCACCCAGGTTGAACGACAGGGAGAACTTGTCGTCGAAGAAACTCTTGTTGATCGACAGCAGGGCGTCGGCGTAGAGGTTGTTGTGGTGGATCTTGTTGTTCTGGTAGTTGCCGTATTCGGAAGCGAACAGCTTGTCGGACGAGGCATAGATCTTGCGCGTATAGTTCATCACCATGTTATCGGTGCGCACGCGCCCCGTGAGGGTGATCCAGTCGGCAATGTCCCACTTGAGCGTGGCGTTGAACGTATAGCGGTGCGCCGTATTCTCGAACAGCTCGCGGTTGGTGATCCACCAGGGGTTCTCGACGCCGGTGATGAACTCCAGGGGCCAGAACTGCTTCATATAGCCCGCCGTGGCGTCGTAACGCTCGTAAACCTCGTACTTGGAGATGTCGTCGCCGCGCGGGAAAAGGTAAATGGGAATCAGCGGGTTGTGGTAGAGGCCCTGCACGAGCGGGTTACGCTTGTACTGGCGCATGTAGGAAGCGCCCAGGTCGAGCGTCAGCTTGTCCTTGATGAGCTGCGTGGTATTGCGGAAGGTAAAGTTGTACCGGTTGTAGACGTTGTTGGGGATGATGCCGCGCGAATTGAGCGAAGCGGCCGAGAAATAGGACTGGTTCACGCGCGTACCACCCGAAACCGAGATCGCATTGGTCTCCTCGAAGCCGGTCTGGAAGAAATCCGAGGGGTCGTACGAGGTCGGGGTCGAGAGCTTCGTACCCCAGCTCATGGACGGTGCCGTAGCTTCGGTGCCGTAGGTGTTCTGGAACTGCGGCATGACGAACGGCGACGAAAAGGTGGTATTGTTGGCGTAGTTCACGCGCACACGCCCCTCCTCGCCCTTTTTGGTCTGTCTCTTATACACATCTCCGAGCCCACGAGACCGGAGCCTA
>ERZ1027228.735-NODE-735-length-12807-cov-4.509724_pt1 | contig 12807 bp, 9 predicted proteins | sample MGYA00519266_ERZ1027228 | MGnify/ENA primary metagenome ERZ1027228 (study PRJEB26926, sample SAMN06164465) | human gut metagenome | biome: ENVO:00009003; feature: ENVO:2100002; material: ENVO:00002003 | host: Homo sapiens | place: USA | collected 2012 ...
GAGCCTTATCGTCGGCAGCGTCAGATGTGTATAAGAGACAGGATATTGGAATTGTCATCGATGACTGCACGTACTTTGGCGTAATCATCAAAGCATTCCGTGATGATGCCTGCGACGCCATCGCCACACAAGACATTAGCACCCTTAAAAAGTCCCTGTTTGGTTCCCTTGTCAATATAGAATGTAGAAAACCACGAAGTGGAATCTTTTGCAAATACATGGGCAGCCGTCATCTCATAATCAGGATAGGATTCATCCAGATCATACAGATCCCGCAATTCCTGCAGTTCCAGCATTTTATTCTGATAGTTTGTGATCTCCTGCTTACAGGATGCAAGCTCTGCTTGCAGAGCTTCGTTTTCGTCGGTCAGTGTTTTGATTTCGTTCAGATTCTTCATTTTTGAATCCGTCCACAGACCGATCTCATTGATTCCTTTCTGAATTGGCGTGATCAGCTTGCTTGTAAAGCGCCTGATGCCTGCGACCTTTGGTGCAGCTGCATATGACAATACGATCAGCACGATGCCGATAATCGTAAATGTAAGTAACAGATATTTTGGATGGATATCTTTTCTTCGATCAAATCTCATAAAATGCCTCTTTCCAGCATACTTAAATAATGATCTCCAGCGACGATGATATGGTCAGATACCTGAATTCCAAGCAACTGCCCTGCATCGCGGATGCGAAGCGTCGATTGGATGTCTGCCTCACTTGGTGTAACGCGACCGGATGGGTGGTTATGTACCAGCACGATATGCACTGCCTCATAGCGCAGCGCGTGAATAAATATCTCGCGTGGTGACAGGTAAGTCTGATTGACCGTGCCAGAGGATAACTCCACTTCCTTGATTAAAGTATGCGCATTTGTAAGTAACAATAAAAAAGTTTTTTCAACGGATAAAAATCTGCACTTCTCCCTATAATACGCTCCAATTGTGTCAGGAGTATGAAATTCCAGTTTTTTTTGCAATTGTTCGAGATTCATCCGTTTGGATATCTCTGCCAGTGCAAGTAGCTGGATGGCTTTGACCTTCCCGATACCAGGGATTTTCGTCAGCTCCTGTGGCAGCAAAAACTGCAATCCAAGTAATCCTTTTTGCGTATCGTGTGCATTTAATACCTGATTTGCCAGATCCAGCACGCTGGCCTCTTTGGTGCCGGTTCGCATGATCAGGGATAACAGTTCCGCATCCGAAAGTGCGGAAACACCATACCACTCTGCCTTTTCGTAAGGGCGTTCGCAGACAGCTAAATCTTTGACTAATATATGCATAAGCACTCCTTCCACCTCTCCGGGTGCGAGGCTTATCATCGCCTAGTCTAACATACTACAAGTCCTTTTTCTACCATTTTTTCAAGGGACATCATGATACCAAACTTTGCATGGGGATAGGTCAGTCCACCCTGAAAATATACGGCATATGGCTCTTTCATTGGAGCATCGGCAGAAAGTTCAATGGATGCACCAGATACAAATGCACCGGCAGCCATAATGACCTGACTGTCGTAACCTGGCATATCCCATGGGATTGGAGTTACAAAGCTGTCAACCGGTGCAGCCGCCTGAATTCCTTCACAGAATGCCTGGATATATTCCGGTTTTCCAAATTCTACTGCCTGAATGATATCATAACGAGGTTCTGTGGCATTCGGAACAGATTTAAAATGCAGGCGTTCATAGACATTAGCGGCAAAGATGGCGCCTTTTAATGCGGCTGCAGTTACAGTTGGTGCTAAAAACAGTCCCTGTGCGATTGGACGGGTTGCGTTCAAAGATGCACCGACTTCCTTTCCAAGTCCTGGTGTTGTAAGACGGTACGCGCAGTTTTCAATATATTCTTTCTTACCGCAGATATATCCGCCGATTGGAGCAAGTCCGCCACCCGGATTTTTGATCAGGGAACCGACAACCATATCTGCACCGACATCGGATGGCTCAATTGTCTCAACGAATTCGCCGTAGCAGTTATCAACCATACAGATCACGTCTGGCTTGATGGATTTCACAAATGCAATCAGTTCACCAATCTGTTCGACTGAAAGGGTTGGACGTACATCGTATCCCTTGGAACGCTGGATCTCGATCAGCTTTGTCTTCTCGTTGATGTTTTTCTTAATGTTATCATAGTCAAAACTGCCATCTGGCAATAAATCAACTTTGCGGAATGTAATGCCGAATTCAGCAAGAGATCCCTTGGACTCCCTGATGCCGATAACTCCCTCTAAAGTATCATACACTTTTCCGACCGGGGACAAGATTTCATCGCCCGGACGCAAATTCGCGGACAGGGCAATGGATAGTGCATGGGTACCACAGGTAATCTGCTGACGTACCAATGCGTCCTCGGTGTGAAATACATGGGCGTAAATCTCTTCGACTGCTTCTCTTCCGCGGTCGTTGTAGCCGTATCCGGTCGTACCATTCAAATGGGACTCTGAAAATCCAGCTTTCTGCATAGCAGAGATTACCTTAATCTGGTTTTGTTCTGCAATGCGGTCGATCTCCTGAAATCTTGGAAGCAATGCCTGTTCGGTTGCTTCGCAGAAATCGTAGACCGATTCTTTGATGCCAAGACTTAAATAATAGTTTTTAATTTCATCGGTTGCACTCATAATATTCTCCTGTAATTGATCATTGCAAAATTATCGTATATTTTTCTCTGCAAGATGCGTCATGATTGCATCTTCCAGCTTCTGGTCTGTGTTTAAGATATCCTTGTCGAGCCAGATTACGTCCCGTTCCCGCCGAAACCAGGTAAGCTGACGCTTTGCAAAGTGTCTGGTGTCGCGTTTTAATATCCGGATGGCTTCTGGCAGATCGTATTCGCCGTTCAGGTATCCAAGGATTTCTTTATATCCAATCCCCTGCATGCTTGTATCCTCTGTGGTCAAATGGTAGGTGTCGACTAAAGTACGAACTTCTTCCACAAGCCCGGAGGCAAGCATTTCGTCAATGCGCTGCTCGATTGTCTCATACAAGGCTGCACGGTTTCTTGTCAGCACAAAATATGCAAAGTTATATGGAGACGTCTTCTCACGCTCGATCTCATTGTGTGTCGAAAATTTCTTTCCAGTCTGATGGAAATATTCCAATGCCCGGATCACACGTTGCCGGTTATTGGCATGGATTGCTGCGGCGGATTCCGGATCACATTCTGCAAGCATCGTGTGCAGACAATCGTTTCCCTTTTCGTCTCCAAGGGTTTCTAATTCTTTTCGGTAGCCATCCTCGGTTTCTTCATCAAAGGAAATATCATATAAAAGAGCTTGAATATAAAATCCCGTTCCTCCAGTGATGATCGGGATATGTCCGCGCTCATAGATACCAGCCATCGCTTCTTCTGCATATTTCTTGAATTCCATAACATTAAAACTGTCCTTTGGTTCTAAGATATCAATCAGATGATGCGGGATGCCCTGCATTTCTTCTGGCAGGATCTTCGCTGAACCGATATCAAAATGTTTGTACACCTGAATGGAATCGGCGGATACGATCTCTCCGCCTACATCGTTTGCAAGCTTTAAGGAAAGCGCTGTCTTTCCGACTGCGGTTGGGCCGGTCAGTATGATTAAATTGTTCTTTTTTTCTGTATTTGTCATAATTGATGTAGGTATTGTTTCATTTTGTGTGTTTGTCCGCAAGGATTATGAAACGATACGGTGGAATTTCTTTTCCAGTTCGGTCTTACTCATAGAGATGATGGTTGGTCTGCCGTGTGGACACGTATATGGGTTTTCCAGACTGAGCAGCTTGTCAACCAAGGCATCAATTTCCTGAAAGGATAACTTCATATTTCCCTTTACTGCCGCTTTACATGCCATAGTAGATAATTTCTTGACAAAAATATCATTCGACATGTAACCGGAATTCTGAATCAGGGAGCCGACAAACTCTAAGAACATATCCCGTCCATGCAGACCAAAAAGGTTGGATGGAATTGCGTTGATCTTGAATTCATTGCCGCCAAATTCCTCGATATCATAGCCAATTTTCATAAACAAATCAAAGTTATCTAAGATTGCCTGCCGCTCTGCATAGGTAACGGTAATTACCATAGGCGGTAAGAGCTGCTGGGAAAACACCTGTTTATTCTTGAGGTTTTCCATCAGTTCTTCGTATTTTACCTTCTCATGTGCGGCATGCTGATCCATGATATAAAGATTGTCATTGTATTCAATCAGCCAGTATGTCTCAAATACCTGACCGATCACACGGTGCGAAAGCCGCGCTTTTTCCGTCAGAAAATCATCGTCAAAGAGCGTTTCCTGCTTGCCAACCGTGTATTTGTAGGCTGCTGAATTTTTGTCCATCTTAGACAGATCCGGCTTGTTGGATGGTTCCGCTGGCTGGACCTGTGTTGGCTCAGAATTGTCTGGCTGAGACGTTGTACTATTCTGTTGCACAGTCTGAGACGCGGTTGCTGCGTAATTGCCCTGCCGTACTGCCTGAGCAGTTGTTGAACCGCTCTGCTGCTGTATTGGCTGAGCTGAAGTGGTTGATTTGTTCGGCTGCGGTGCTTGTGCAGATGGTGCATATACAACGCCATCGTCGGCAACCATATCAGCGATGTTCGGGAGCGGTGTCCCATTCTTGGCAGCTTCCTGCTCTTCTGCTTTCCGAAGAGATTCCAGAATCTTGTAAGTCGGACTGTAGCTTCCGGCACGGACGTTTTTCTGTGGAATCGTCTGTGACTGTGCCCGTCTCACCTCAAAAGGCTCTGCGGGTTTTTGCTCCGGGTGGGAAATCACAGGGGAGGCAATTGGTTTTTCTCCCTCTTTCGGTATGATCTCCTTGTGGGTCAAAGCCAGCTTTACGGCTGTACAACAGACCTCAAACAGCTTCTTCTCGTTATCATATTTGAATTCCATCTTGGTCGGATGGACATTGACATCGCATTTTTCCTGTGGCAGATCCAGATACAGCACGGTAAATGGAAATTTGTGCTGCATTACAAAGGTACGGTAACCTTCTTCAATCGCGCGGTTTACGACGTTGCTTTTAATGTACCGGTGATTGATAAAATAATTTTCAAGTCCACGGTTTCCTCTTGCGATAAAAGGCTTGCCGATAAATCCAGACAGATGAATATCACCGTCAGTGTAATCAATTGGAATCAGATTGGCAGTGATATCTCTGCCGTATAACTGATAGATTGTATCCTTCAGCTTTCCGTTTCCGGAAGTATCAATACGTGTCTGTCCGTTTGCAATCAGTTTAAAGGATATTTCCGGATGTGACAGTGCAATTCGCGTCAAAAGGTCAAAAATATAGGAACCTTCTGTCATGGCAGACTTCAAAAACTTCTTACGTGCCGGTGTATTGAAAAACAAATTCCGAACAACAATCGTGGTGCCGTTTGGCACACCGACATCTTTGTATTCGATTTCCTTTCCACCGTGGATAACATATTTGATTCCAGTCAGGTCGGTCGCGGTTTTTGTGATCATTTCCGTCTGTGAGACGGCTGCAATCGTAGAAAGTGCCTCACCACGGAAACCAAGCGACAGGATGGAATTTAAGTCTTCCGCATGTTCAATCTTACTTGTTGCATGACGCATATATGCCATGCGCACTTCTTCCTTTGGAATGCCGCAACCGTTATCGGTCACGCGGATAAAGGAAGTTCCGCCGTCCTTAATCTCAACGGTCACTGCGGTGGAGCCAGCATCAATGGCATTTTCCAAAAGCTCCTTTACGACAGAGGATGGACGTTCAATAACTTCGCCGGCTGCAATTTTATCGATGGTCGCTTTATCTAATACTCTAATCATATGTTATGTACCCTCATAGTTGTTCATAAACAATGGCATCGGTTACTGCTGTTTCAGACGTTCCTGTAATTCCTGCAAGTATAACATTGCCTTGATCGGTGTCATATTATTCAGATCCATCGTTTTTAACTCGTTGGCAATCGTCATCTCCACAGGGGAAGAAAACAGAGAAAGCTGTTCATAGTCCGAAGATCTTGTCTCTTTTTTCTTTGGTTGCTCAGAAAGTGCCGGCTTGATGTCGATATCTTTTACCTTCGTTGTGATATCGGAGTCAATCAGCTCATTGCAGATTTCGCGTGCCCGTTTCAAAACTGGTTCTGGCACACCGGCAAGTCTGGCTACCTGTATACCATAACTCCGGTCTGCACCACCCTTGATAATCTTGCGGAGGAACACAATGTCGTCGCCCTCTTCCTGTACAGCAATACAGAAATTATTGACGGAGGAAAGCTTTCCTTCTAATTCTGTCAGCTCATGATAATGCGTTGCAAATAATGTCTTTGCGCCTAATATGTTTGGATCGGCAATGTATTCAACAACTGCCCATGCAATCGAAAGACCGTCGAAAGTGGATGTACCACGTCCGATCTCATCTAAGATAAGAAGGCTGTCTTTCGTTGCGTTGCGTAGGATATTTGCAACTTCATTCATTTCGATCATAAATGTTGATTGTCCGCTTGCGAGGTCGTCCGATGCACCGACACGGGTAAATATCCGGTCACAGAGTCCAATATTCGCCGACTCTGCAGGGACAAAGGAACCAATCTGGGCCATCAGCGTGATCAATGCAGTCTGACGCATATAGGTGGATTTACCTGCCATATTAGGTCCGGTAATGATCGAGATACGGCTTTCGGCATTATTCAGGTAAGTATCATTTTCCACGAAGCTGTCGTTTGCAAGCATTTTCTCAACAACCGGATGTCTGCCGCCTTTGATATCAATCACGCCATCGGTATTTAAGGATGGACGGACATAATTGTTCTTGTCAGCGACATATGCAAGGGAACAAAGGGCGTCTAATTCTGCAATGTATCCAGCCATCTTTTGTACACGGACAAGGGCTGCGGCAAGTTTTTCTCTTAATTCCACATAGCAGTCGTATTCGAGCGCATATAGCTTATCCTCTGCGCCAAGAATCTTGCCAGAAAGAGTATTTAATTCATCTGTCGTAAAACGTTCGGCGTTTACCAGCGTCTGTTTGCGGATGAAATAATCTGGAACTAAGGATTTGAATGAATTTGTCACCTCAAAATAATAGTCAAAGACCTTGTTATATTTGATTTTCAGACCTTTAATTCCTGTTTTTTCCCGTTCTTTTGACTCCAGATCCGCCAGCCATGTCTTACATTCGGTTTTTGCCAGACGCAGCTCGTCAATCTCGTCGCGGTATCCCTGTTTGAAGATACCACCTTCCTTGATAGAAACCGGAGGTTCTTCCACGATTGCCTGTTCGAGCAGATCATACAGATCTTCCAGACTATCGTAATCCTCGTAAATTTCATTGATACGTTCACAAGGAAGCTCACGGAGCAGATTATAAATATCCGGCAGATATTGAATGGATGTCTTGAAAGCGAGTAAATCCCTTGGATTGGCAGTCTTCAGTGCGATTCGTGTCAGTAGACGCTCCAGATCGTAAATCGTATTCAAATATTCGCGCAGTTCTTCCCGAACGATCAGCTCTTTGTTGATCGCTTCGATTGCATCCAGACGTTTTTCAATCGCATCCTTATATAAGAGTGGCTGTTCGACAAATTCACGCAGTTTTCTGGCACCCATTGCAGTTTTTGTCTTATCGAGTACCCAAAGCAGAGAACCACGCTTCTGCTTATCCCGCAAGGTTTCAGTAAGTTCCAGATTCCGTCTGGTTGCGGAATCCAAAATCATAAAGGAATCCACAGAATACGTCTCGATATGGTTGATATGTGACAGGGAACTCATCTGTGTTTCATGCAGATACTGCATCAATGCACCACAGGAAGCAACACAAGCCGGGCTGTCCTTTAACCCGAGTCCCTCGATACTGTTGATGTGAAACTGACGCTTTAATGTTTCTTCGTCTGTTTCTAAGTTAAAATAATAGTCCGGTGCTTCGGTATGAGATACCTGCAACCGCTCACATACGGCGTGAATCTCTTCTACCTGTTCTACGCCAGCCTGATATAATACCTCAGATGGCTGGAATTTATTGATCTCATCAACGACCTTTTCTGCCTGTTGTATCTGGCAGGTCTTAAATACACCAGTTGACAGATCCGTAACGGAGATACCATAGTTTTTCCCAACATAGGAAATACACATCAGGTAATTGTTCTTGGACTCTTCCAGACTTTCGGAAGACAAATTGGTACCCGGTGTTACAATCCGTATGACCTCACGCTTTACAAGTCCTTTGGCAAGCTTGGGATCTTCGACCTGCTCGCCGATTGCTACCTTGTAGCCTTTTTTTACAAGCTGATTGATATAAGTATCTGCTGCATGAAATGGAATCCCACACATCGGTGCCCGCTCTTCCATACCGCAGTCTTTTCCGGTTAGTGTAATTTCAAGTTCCTTGGATGCTAAGATTGCATCATCAAAGAACATCTCATAGAAATCACCGAGACGGTAAAATAAAATACAGTCTTTATATTTTTCTTTAGTTGCAACATATTGCTCCATCATAGGAGATAGCTTTGCCACGCCAATCACCCAATCCTTTCACCCATGAAGTAAAATCCCTTACAGTCTGTCAGCTTTACATCGACAGTCGTTCCGATCATATCGGCAGTTCCCGGAAAATGTACCGTTACATTCTCTTCGGTTCGTCCGGTTACAAGTGATGCATCGTGATGATTTACTTCCTCCACAAGCACAGGCTTTACCTGATCAGCAAACCGCTTGATCTGTGCATTCGAAATCTCGTTGACTAATGTCAGAAGACGGTTAAAACGTTCCTTGATGACATCTTCTGGCACCTGATTATCCATTGTTGCAGCCGGTGTTCCGGTGCGCTTGGAGTAGATAAATGTAAACGCCTGATCATATTTTACTTTACGGATAATATCCAGTGTATCCTCGAAATCTTCTTCTGTCTCACCCGGAAATCCGACGATGATATCGGTTGTCAGGGAGATGTTCGGCATCTTGGCACGAATCCGGTCAACTAACGCAAGGTACTGTTCCTTCGTATAGCGACGGTTCATGCGTGTTAATATGTTAGTGGAACCTGATTGTACAGGCAGATGCAGATGCTTGCAGATCTTCGGCTCTTCTGCCATTACCTCAATCAGCTCATCTGACAGATCTTTCGGATGACTGGTCATGAAGCGTACACGCTCGATGCCGTCAATTTTGCACACTTCCGTAAGCAGCTGTGGAAATGTTACACGATCTTTCTCGTCCACTTCAACAATCTTTCCGTCCTTGTATTCATAGATATTGCCATAGGAATTTACATTCTGACCAAGCAACATAACTTCGGAAATTCCCTGCTTGGCAAGTGCTTCTACTTCTGCCAGAATCTCTTCTTTCTTGCGGCTCTGTTCACGTCCGCGTACATATGGCACGATACAGTACGTACAGAAATTGTTGCATCCATACATGATATTGACGCCGGACTTAAATGTATATTTCCGCTTTCTAGGAAGCTGTTCGACGGTCTGTTTTGTCTCATCTAAGACTTCGATTGTCTGCTTGCCTGTCTCTAAATAGCTGTAAATAAGCTCTGCTAATTTGTAGATGTTATGTGTGCCGAAGATAATATTTACGAATTTATACTTCTGTTTCAATGTCTCAATGACATGTGGCTCCTGCATCATGCAGCCACACAGACACACGATCATGTCTTTGTTTTTGTTCTTTAATGTCTTGACGTGGCCGAGATGTCCGTATAATTTCTGATTCGCATTCTCGCGAATCGTACATGTATTAAAGATTACAAAGTCAGCTGCCTCGTCGTCCACTTCTTCATATCCGATCTCATCCATGATGCCTTTGAGCTTCTCTGAGTCGTGGGAATTCATCTGACATCCAAAGGTCTGGATGTTGTAGGTAAGTGGTCGATTCAATGCTGCCTTTTTCTCAAGTACAAGTGTTTTGCACTGGTTCATGAAATAGTATTGTCTATCCGGCTCCATAGTTGGAATTGACACGCTGTTCATTTGTATTTCCTCTTTCTTATATAATTTGTGGGTGTATGTATTCCAATCCCACAATTAAATTATTATATAAGAAATCGGTTTAACTTTCAACCGATATGGCAGGAAATTTGTTGAAAAAAGCCGGAAGGTTTTACGTTCCGGCTTCAAATAAGGTATGGTATGGAATTTATTTATAATGGGGCTGCGTAGTAAGGAATTACCAGCTTGGCTCCACGATAAATCGTATCATCGGTCAGGTTGTTAATAAACTTGACTTCATCGATGTATTCCTGATAACTGTTATATTCTTCGGAATAATGCTCTTCTGCAATTGTCCAGAGTGTTTCGTCTTCATCAATCGTGATGCAGGCATAATATTTCTGATTGGATGTTGCTGCTTCCGGGTTCTGCTTTTTGTTGTTGACACCAAATATTATACAAATGATAAGTACAAGACTAAGTCCAAAAATTAATTTATGTTTCATATCTGTTTCCTCCCTGTTGCTGTTTCATCTGATGAACATCTGTTCGATGATTGAATTATACAGAACATCTGTTCTTTTGTCAATACTTTTTTCGAATAAATGTTCGACTTTTATCTAGGAAGGTAGTTGAACAGACTTATTGTAAAAAACGCGCAGTTTGTACTGCGCGTTTTTGTATTCATTAGTTATATTATTTGAATTCAGATAAAGTTGGAATATCGGAAAGAACACCGGTGTATTCTTTTCCTTCGGTATCCGATTCCGCATCCATGTTGTTTTCTGGTGGTTGATAATGTAATGTATATCCAATAACTAGATCATCAAACCCTTTTTCTTCATAGAATGTATATACATCCTGCAAAGCGCAAAGGCATGCGTTAAGTTCTGTCTCGTTTGTATATTCAGCAACGATTTCGGCATTTGTCAGATGCGTTTGGTCGCTTTCTGTTATTTCATAAGATAAAATATCAGTTGGAAGCTTATCTGCATACGCGGCAAATACACAGTCGTCATAATCATCCAACAGCATATTGGCTACGCTTTCCACGCCATAGAAGGTGTTATCCAATACATGGAATGTAATGTTGTTTTTCTTATCTTTCACAGTCCATAAAATATCCGTGTATCCATCCTCATCTTTATATTCATGGGGGATTATATACACAGTAACTCTTCTTATGGATAACGTTTCTTTGGCATATGATTTGATATCGTCCGCGGTATACTCTTTTGTGCAGCCGGTTATGCCCACAACTATAAAAAGCAGAAAACACAAAGTCAGAATATATCGTACAAATTTTAAATGCCGTACATTTTTAATTTCGATTATCTGCTTTGTTCTTAAGATCTTCATATTGCTGCTCCTTCATCTGCTGCACTTCACGTTCCCTCTGTTTCTTCCCGATCTGTAAAGGGATTTGTGCAAGAATCAGGATAATCGTGCAGCCAATGACCATACGCAAAAAGCCTTTTCCGAGTTCTTTTATTGTACTATCCTGTCCCTCATATTGTAGTTCCTGAATATCAAGTACCTTGCCGTAAGTCTTCTTATCACAGCAAGGACAATAAAATTTCTTTGCATAATGGCTGTACTTTTGCGTATTTACAAAAGCACCGTTTGATATATGGGTACGACTGCTCTTCTTATATTTTATCATAGCCGGGCGTGTTGCCTCTTTTCCGGTTACTTCATATATCGTTCCGCATTTTTCACATTGTACCTGTACGGTAAGCCCCGCAGCTTTTGCTTTGCGGACATTATGAAGCGTGATGATGAAATTCACAACAAGCCACAGAAATAAGCATCCTCCCATGGCAATAAGCGCTATTGTCTCCAAATCCATATTACAATTTCTCCCAATCCTTTACTACCTTTACTATATATAACACTTCACAACCCGGCAAAAGGTTGCATGTAGTACGAAAATAAATTCTTAATCTGCGAGTTTCTCTAACTGCCGCATCCAGATCTGCACGGATGCGTCGCTTGGCATACGCCAGTCGCCACGTGGGGATAAGCATACACTACCGACCTTCACGCCATCCGGCATACAGCTCCGCTTAAACTGCTGGGCGAAGAAACGGCGATAGAACATTTTCATCCATTTTAAGATGGTTGCAGCATCATAGGTTCCTGCAAATGCACGTTTTGCCAGATAGAAGATCTTCTCCGGGCTGTATCCAAAACGCATGACATAGTACAGGAAGAAATCATGCAGCTCGTAAGGACCGACCGAATCTTCGGTCTTTTGCACGATGTTGCCGTGTTCATCCGGTGGAAGAAGCTCCGGACTGATTGGGGTATCGATGATATCCTTCAGGACTTCCGTGCTGTCCGGAAAGATGTTACATTCGATCACGCTGGCAATCATCCATTTGACAAGTGTCTTCGGGATGCTGGCATTGACGCCGTACATGCTCATCTGATCGGCGTTATAGGTACACCAGCCAAGGGCAAGCTCTGACAGATCTCCGGTTCCGACGACGATGGCACCGATTTTATTCGCATAGTCCATCAGCACCTGTGTCCGCTCGCGTGCCTGCACATTCTCATAAGTAATGTCTTTGATCTCCATATCATGTCCGATGTCCGCATAATGTATTATACATGCATCCTTGATTGGGATTTCCTTCACGGTGATGCCGAGTGTCTGCATCAGGGTTAGGGAATTTTGGTATGTGCGGTTCGTCGTGCCGAAGGCTGGCATCGTGATTCCGGTCAGATTCGTAGCAGGCAGCCCCATCTTCTTCAAGGTCTGTGCAGCCACAAGCAGTGACAAGGTGGAATCCATACCACCGGACACACCGATCACCATCTTTCCGCCACAGATGGAAAGCCGCTTGGCAAGTCCGCCGATCTGCATATGGAAGATATCCATACAACGCTTCTGACGTCTCTTTGTATCGCCCGGTGTAAATGGGTG
>ERZ1027228.742-NODE-742-length-12734-cov-11.393328_pt1 | contig 12734 bp, 10 predicted proteins | sample MGYA00519266_ERZ1027228 | MGnify/ENA primary metagenome ERZ1027228 (study PRJEB26926, sample SAMN06164465) | human gut metagenome | biome: ENVO:00009003; feature: ENVO:2100002; material: ENVO:00002003 | host: Homo sapiens | place: USA | collected 2012 ...
TACGGCAAGTTCATCTTTACCGATACCGCCGGTCTGCGCAAGCGCAGCAACATCAGCGATGGTCTGGAGCGCTACATGGTGGTGCGCGCACTGGCCGCTGTGGAGCGCAGCCGCGTGGCGCTGATCCTTGTGGATGCCACTGTTGGCTTTACCGAGCAGGACAGCAAGGTGGCAGGCTACGCCCACGAGCAGGGCAAGGCCTGCATCATCGTGGTGAACAAGTGGGATGCCGTGGAAGGCAAGGAGACCAACACCATGGAACTGCAGCGCCGCGGCTATGCCGAGTGCTTCAGCTTTATGGGCTATGCACCCATTATCTTCATCTCTGCCCAGACCGGCTACAACGTGAACAAGCTGATGCAGCTGATCCGGGATGTGGATGCCGAGAACGGTGCCCGCGTGCCCACCGGCGTGCTGAACGAGATGCTTGCCCGCGCTACTGCCCGGATGCAGCCCCCCAGCGACAAGGGCCGCCGCCTGAAGATCTACTACCTGACACAGGCTTCCACCCGTCCCCCCACGTTCGTGGCCTTCGTGAACGCAAAGCACCTGTTCCACTTCAGCTATCAGCGGTATCTCATCAACCAGATCCGCGAAAACTTTGGTCTGGAGCATACGCCCATCCGTCTGGTCGTGCGGGAGCGCGGCTCCGGCGAGGTGGGTGCCAAGGACGTATAACACGTCAGGGAGGCTCAGATGATGAAATCTGTTCTCATCGCTGCGGTGTCCGCTGTACAGGCGTATCTGCTGGGCAGCATCGACACCGGTATCCTCGTCAGCAAGTTTTTGTACCACGATGACGTACGCAAGTACGGCAGCGGCGCTGCAGGCATGACCAATATGCTGCGCACCTTCGGCAAAAAGGCGGCGGCACTTACCGCTTTTGGTGATGTGCTCAAGGGTGTGCTGGCCGTGTGCATCGGCCGCTGGCTGTTCACCCTGATGCCGGAAAGCACCACGCTCTCGCCCTATCTTGCGGTGTATCTGGCTGCGATCTTTGCCATTATCGGCCATTTGAAGCCCCTGTATTTCGGCTTCAAGGGCGGCAAAGGCGTGCTGGTGGCGGGCGGCACTATTCTGGCCATCCAGCCGGTGCTGATCCCTTTTCTGGCGGTCATCTTTCTGGCCTGCCTGCTGCCCACCGGCATGGTGTCACTGGGCAGCGTGACCATGGCAGCACTCTACCCGGTGCTCACCATCCTGTACGGGGTGTTCCGGGGCTATTCTGCCGCCGACCTTACCGTGTGCACCATCGGCTCGGTGATTATGGCCGCAATGGTCATTTATATGCACCGCTCCAATATCCAGCGCATCCGCGAGGGCAAGGAGTACCGCTTTGGCCGTCACGGCAAAAAGTAACAGAAAATAGTAAACCACCCCGCAGCAGCCGTTCACCGGCCGCTGCGGGGTGGTTTTTGTATATGCTTATTCCTTTGTCTCGGTCTCTTCCTCAGGCTTTGCTTCGGAATGCCGCCGACGGAACCAGTCGGCGGGGATGCCGCTCTGGGCGGGGGTAAGATCCGGCGCAGGATGACCGTCCGGCAGGTGTGCGCCAAAGGCCGGGACAAAGAAGAACTTGCGCACAATGAAGATCAGCGCAATCGCGCCAACGCTGAGCAGGTTCTCCACGGCGGAATCGTGTCCCACCACCAGATGGCGGGCAATGGCGTACAGCAGCACCTCAAGGCTGCTGCCGGGGCTGTGCTTGGCCAGCATCTTGATGAACTCAATGCCGATCACAATGTCCAAGCTGCGCTCCAGAAAGGTGCGGATCTCTGCCTCGTTGCCATCGAACAGCAGGCCGGGCATCCAGCGGATCAGGGGCACAACGCTGAGCAGCAGACCAATCAGCACCAGCCCGGATAACAGCACTTCCAGCAGACTGGAAGCCTGAATAATGCGGTTGCGCAGGGAGGTACGCCAGTGGCTTTCTACCGGGTGAGAGGGATGTTCCATAGTAAGACCTTCCTTTCGGCATTCTGCTGCATAAAGATCGACAAAATCCTGCCTTTATTGTAGCAGACGAGAGAAGGTCTGTCAATTTCAATCCACGATGGTGACGGTGGTCTGCGGGCCGACGGCCACATAGCCGGACTTTTTGATGCAGTCCTGCCCGGCGTCGGTATCCAGCCAGTCGTACAGACGGCGCTCCGGGCTGTCGGCGGCGGCATCTGGGTGGATGACGGCGTAGAAATCGTTGCACAGGGGGTAGCTGCCGTCGGCAAGAGTGTCGTTGCTGGGGGTCACACCGTCCACCGCCAGCAGCCGCAGCCCGGGCTTGGAATACATCTGGTCGATGTAGTAATACACGGAGAAACCGATGGCGTTGGCGCTGTTGTTGTAATCGGCAATGCTGTCCACCAGCTCGCCCATGGCGGCAGGTGCCAGCTCAGAGGGTGGGGTCATCAACTCTCCGCCCTGAATGAGCAGCTTTTTGAACAGGGTCTGGCTGCCGGAGTCCTCGCCGCGCTGGAAGGCAACGATTTCCTGATCCTTGCCGCCTACATCCTTCCAGTTGGTGATCTTCCCGGCGTAGATGTCCCGCAGCTGCTGCTGGCTAAGCGCCTGCACGGGGTTATCCTCGTTGACGATGAACACCAGCGCGTCCACCCCGATGGGTTTCTGCTCCAGCTCCACATTGGCCTTTTGCAGCTCTTCCTTTACATAGTCCGGCGCTTCGTACACCACCAGCATCCGGGTGGTGGTGTCGTACAGGCCAAAGTTTTCCCATGCGTAGGCGGTGGTGCTTACCGTAATGCTGCTGCGGGCTTCCTCCAAGTCCATGCCGGTGGTATCGGCCAGCATCTGCGCCATCAGCGGAATGCAGGCGGTGCTGCCGTCCAGCGGGGGAAACTCCGCTTCGGTCAGGAACGGCTCAGGCTGCTGCACAGTCGAGGACGCTGCAGAGGACGCGGGCGGCTCTGCGGCAGAGGAAGCGGTGCTGCCGGAGGGCGCATCCGTGCCCTTGCAGGCGGTCAGCACCCCGGCGGCGGAGCAGGCAGCTAGCCCCAGCAGAAAACTGCGGCGGGAAATTTTAGCGTTTTTCATAAGAAAGCCCTCCTAACTCAATAGCCATAACTCGGTACATCGTCCGCAGTGGCAGACGAGAAAATGCTCTGGCAGTACAGCCAGTTGCCGCTCGTGTCCATCCAGCCCACATAGAAGCCCCGCTGTGCGGCAAACACATGGTCGGGCAGGGCATTCAGACTGTTGGAATAGTACCCGGTGCAGCTGGAAAGTCCCTGCAGCACCACCTTGCCGTCTGCATTCAGCACATCGCATACGCTGCCGTAGGCGCTGCCCGCAGCGGCGCGGCTGCCGTAGAACATGGGTCTGCCGTCGGGGTCGGTGGTCAGGTAGTTGACGTAACTGTACTTGCCCTGCAGGGCGGTCAGGTCGCTGACAAGCCCCTGCGGGCCGTACAGCCGGGTGGCGGTGGTCTCGTAGCGGTCGTTATCCTGCAATTCCAGCCAGACGTAGCCGGTGCCGCAGTTGCTCATCCGTACTCGCTGCTGGTGCTCCACCGGTTCTACGGTGGTGTCGGTCAGCAGCTTGCCGTTGTCCTTACTGTACACCCGCAGACTGCCGTCCAGCGCGTAGACGGCTACGGTGTTGTCGGTGGCGTCCACATCGTACAGCGGGGTCTTTGCGCCTGTCTCCAAATCATAGAGTTCGTAGCCATGGCCCTCGCCGCTGTGCCATGTTACCACATAGCCCGGGAAATACTGGCTGGGCTGCTCGTCAAAGGTGGAGATCAGTCCGCGGTCCTCTGTGGTCATGTCCCGCAGTTCGTACCGGCCGTCACTGGTGGAAAAGCTGGCAAGACCACCCGGATAGACCTGCAAAAAGCCCGTGTACTGCTCGCCGGTCTGGGTGTTGTACAGGATTTGGTCGGTGGTTTCCTCTCCGGTGGCAACGTCCAGCTTCACCCAGTCGCTCAGGGTGTCGCTGTCGTAGAAAAGGCGGTATGCCGAGGCGGCCTCGGCGCGGTAGACGGGGGTGCCGTCCTTCTCCTGCACCACCACCCAGCGGTTCTGCTGGTAGTCGGTATCCCAGTCGTAATCGTCCAGTCCCTCCGGGCGGGCGTAGCAGCTGAACACCAGCTTATCGCCGCATAGGGTGCAGCTGTATGCACCTTCCGGTACCGGCAGCGCTGCGCCGGTGGCAAGGTCGATGACCTGACAGGTGCCATAACCGGACTCCGGGACGTATCCGCCATCGATCAGGCGGCTCTCCTGCAGCACCAGCAGGCCGTTTTGCAGGGTGGCGCTCTGCTCGCCCTCAAAGGACATTACTTCGGTGCCGGTCTTGTCGTACAGGGCGGTGCGGCGTCCGCCCCGGCCGGTGGGGTCGGACCAACTGCGCAGCCAGTAGTCTGCGGTGCCGGTGACACTGTCCTCCACCAGCGAGACGTTCTCACTGCGGGTAGACTGGTGCAGCGGGGTGCTGCCGCACAGGATGGTGGTGCTGCTTCCGGAACGGCTGTCGCAGTACAGCACCCGCAAACGGCTATCGTTCAGCACGGCAGGGTCGTACAGGGGCTTGCCGCTGTCGTCCGTGGGCACAGAAACGGCAGAGCTGGCAGCGCCCGGCACGCCGGTGGCGGGCGGCAGCAGGGCGCAGCCGCAGCCTAAAGTAAGGGCAAGGGCAGCGCAGACCGCCCCGCAGCCGATACGCAAGACAACACGCTTCATAAAAAACACTCCTTTGCAAAAACAGGGAGGAAAATTTTTCCGTTCACTCAGAATACGAAGCAGCCGCATTTTTCATTGCAGGTCTTGCAGAAAAATGCGGCTAAAAACGGTTACAATTGCATTACAGCTGCGCCGGGGCATGGGACGCTTCTGCCTTGTCCATCTGCTCCAGCTGCCGCAGAAAGGCCAGCAAAAAGGGTAGAGAAATGAAGCAGGTGAGCGTATCCGCAATGGGCTGGCAAAGCTCCACGCCCACAAGCCCCAGCACCCGGGGAAGTACAAGAATCAACGGGATAAAGCACACGCCCTGCCGGCAGCAGGCCAGAAAGGTGGCACGCCCGGCCTTGCCCACGCTCTGGAAGGTCATGTTGGTCACCACGATCACCGGCTGCAGAAGGATGGCAAAGCACTGGTAGCGGAAGGCGGGCAGCGCCACGGCGGTGACCGCCGGGTCATCCCGGAACAGGCGGATCAGGTTTTCATCGTTCCACCAGCACACCGCGATCAGCACCACCAGCAGCGCAAAGGCGGCTTTCAGGGTAAAGACGGCGGCCTGCCGCACTCGGTGGTATTTGCGGGCGCCGTAGTTGAAGGACGCCACCGGCTGCAAGCCCTGTCCCACGCCGATGGCCACTGAGAGGATGAACATAAAAATGCGGGACACAATGCTCATGCCCGCCACGGCGGCATCGCCGTAGCTGCGGGCGGCAATGTTCAGCAGCATCCCGCCGATGCTGTTCAGCCCCTGACGGCCAAAGCTGGGCGCGCCGCCTGCAAGGATCTGCAAAAACTCGCGCGGCTCCCGGGTGACGGCAGAAAGCCGGAACTGGCTGACCGTTTTGCCCCGCAGGAACATATACAGCAGAATGCCAAAGCTGATGGTCTGACTGAGGGCAGTGGCGATCCCGGCACCGGCAGTGCCCAGCCCTAAAGCGAACATGAACAGCGGGTCCAGTGCAATGTTCAGCAGTCCGCCGGTGACCAGCCCGACCATGGCAAGGTTTGCTTTGCCCTCATACCGCAGGATGTTGTTCATCACCAGACTGGAGATCATCAGCGGTGCGGCAAGCAGGATGGGCCGGGCGTAGGCGCAGGCGTGGGGCAGAATGGTTTTGGTACTGCCCAGCAGCATCATAAAGTCCGGCAGGGTGGCAAGGCCGACCACCGCCAGCACTACGCCAAAGGCCAGCGCCGTAAAAAAGCTGGTGGAAGCAAAGCGGGTGGCGGCGTGGGTATCCTGACTGCCCAAGCGGCGGCTGATGATGGTGCCGGAGCCGTGCCCCAGCATAAAGCCCAGCGCCTGAATGATGGCCATCAGGCTGGAAACGACACCCACCGCGCCGGAAGCGCTGGTGGAGATGCGCCCTACAAAAAAGGTATCGGCCAGATTGTAGATGCTGGTGATCAGCATACTCAAAATCGTGGGCGCGGCAAGGCTGAGGATCAGCCGGGGGATCGGAGTCTCGGTCATTTTATGATACTGCACCGCAGTGCGGTCCTGCTGGGTCATGGGAAAATATCCTCCTTCAAAAACGAGAAAGCCGCCCCTTCCAGAGCGGCAGATAGTCCTGATGAAAACAGTATAACGCAGTTGCGACAAAATGTCGAGAGGGAGTAAAAACGGCCTTTCGCCCCTGCGAAGGGGCGAAAAAGCAGGCGAAAACAGGATGGATTCTATATAAAGTGCTAAAGAATTGTCGAATTGCTTGTGAAAAATCACGATATGTGGTATTCTTTATAAGAAGGAATTGGAAAAATCTGTGCATTTTATGATTGGGAGGGATTTGTACATGAAATCCGTAGCACAAACTGTGATCGAGGCCGACCGCTTTTATACCATTGCCGCTCACACCGGCAATGTCATTCAGGCAGTGGAGGGCAGCAAGGACGGCGGCACTGTCCGTCTGGGCAAGTATGACCACAAGCCCGAACAGGAGTGGAGCTTTGTCCGCGAGGGCGATGGTGTGTACCGCATCCGCAACCGTGCCTCCGGCAAGCTGCTGGATCTGACCATGACCGGCACTGCCAACGGCACATGGCTGCACCTGTGGGAGGACGTGGGCGGCACGTCCCAGATGTGGAAGGTGGAGCACACCCCGGAGGGCACCGTGCGTCTGCGCTCTTCTTGGGCAGGCGGCAAGTGCGTGGACACCGTGGGCATTGGCGCCGAGGTGGGCGCTGTGCTGCAGATCTGGCAGGAGGTGCCCGGCGGTGGTGACCAGCTGTGGGTCATCTCTGAGGTAAAGGACCGCGTAAAGCGTGCCGCCAAGGTTGAACAAGCAGCACCCGCCGCCGAGACGAAGGCCGCACCGGCCAAGGAAGCCGCTCCCGCCAAGAAGCCCGCAGCCCGCAAGCCCCGCACCACCAAGAAGGTGGAGGAGAAGCCCGCTGCGTCCACCGTAAAGGCTGCAGAGCCGGTCAAGGCAGAAAAGCCCGCTGCGTCCACCGTAAAGGCTGCAGAGCCGGTCAAGGCAGAAAAGCCCGCTGCAAAGAAGGCTGCTAAGGCAAAGGCTGAGCCTGCCGCCCCCGCCGCAGAGGTGAAGGCTGCGCCCGCTGTGGAGACCAAGGCCGAGCCTGTTACTAAGGCTGAACCGGCTGCCAAGGCAGCGCCCGCAGCGGAAGCCAAGACTGCCCCTGCCGCCGCAAAGCCCAAGGCAAAGCGTGCACCCTGCAAAAAGACCGTAAAGAAGTAAAAAAACTTTTAAACAGCAAAAAAATCGGACAGAGTGCGATCTGTCCGATTTTTTGCGTTTATAGAAGCTTTTTATGCAGCAGGGGAGGTGACAGCATCATCGCTCTGGGCAGCGGTCTGCACGAACTGCACGATGCTCTCGATGGTCTTGCGCAGCTGCACAAGGCTTTCCACGTCAGAGTCCTGCATCCGGGAAGTAGGGGCGGTCACCACGGTCTGGGCGGCAGTCACCGTGCCGGAAAGTTCTGCATGGATGTGGTGGGCGGGCACGTCCAGCAGGATGTGCACCTTGGGGGACAGGGTCTTGAGCAGACCCTGCTTTTCGATGCCCAGAATCAGCTGCGGCGCATCCTCCCCGGCGGCGAGGTTCGGCAGCTGAAGGTAGAGGTAACCCTTCTTGGCGTTGGCGGGCTGCACGGTTTTGAGCTGTTTCAAGTCCAGCTGGAAGTCGTTCACCTGCTGCAAGCCGGTGGCGGCGGGGTCTACCCCCAGCAGGGTGGCCAGCTGGTCTTGGGAGATGTAGCTGCCCAGCGACCAGCCCGGCAGCAGCAGGCTTGCCAGCGGATACTCGGCTACAACCGTGCTGCGCAGCTTGTTGTACAGCTGCCCGGCGTCGTAAAGGGTCTCTTCCTCGCTGATGTACATCCGGGTCAGAGGGGCATCGTTGACGGTGCTGGTGCCCGCCGGGTACAGCGCCAGCTGCACTGCCCGGGGGGTGTACTGACCGGTCAGGCTGCCGGTGGTGCCGCCGAACTTGTCCAGCAGGGCGTAAAGGGCGGGGGGCTCGGCCTCGGTGGAGGTGATGGTGTAGTCCAGCACAAAGCTGGCACCGCTCTGGAATGCCTTGATCTTGCGGCTGACGAAGCTGTACAGCACTGCCGCAGCCACCGCGCACACCAAAACCAGACACAGCAGAACGATCAGCGCCGCTCGCAGACCAGTGCGCTTTTTGTGGGAAGATGCCATGGGAAACCTCTCCTTCCGGTAAAACGTATTTGCTTCAGCATAACGGAACTGCCCGCAAATGTCAAGCACCGCAAACTGCGGACAAAACAAAAAACCTGAAACATTTCTGTTTCAGGTTTCTGGCGGAAAGATGGGGATTCGAACCCCAGAACGCTTTTGACACGTTACACGATTTCCAGTCGTGCGCCTTAGACCAACTCAGCCATCTTTCCACATCTTTTGTTCTGCCTTTGGGCGGGTGCCCTTGGCGCTCCACTATAATACCTGAAAGCAGGCTTTTTGTCAAGGATTTTTTTGAAAAAAATCGGACTTTTTTAAAAATGACGAAAAAACGCGAGAAAGTATTCTGCCGCATGGATGGAAAGGACAAAAAGCCCTTGACGCACCTTTAAAATAGGTCTATATTGAGGGCAAAGAGCACTGCGGTGGGTCATTTTGTGCCGCAGCGGCGGGAAATATAAGGAGGATGCTTTTATGACTTATTCTGAAGTGCTTGCCAATGCCCGTACCTGCATTGGTCAATACTGCAAGGCCTGCCCGGTGTGCAACGGCGTGGCCTGTAAAAACCAGATCCCCGGCCCGGGTGCCAAGGGCGTGGGCGATACCGCTATCCGCAATTATAATAAGTGGGCCGATATCCGGGTGAACATGGACACCCTGTGCCCCGGCGGTGCACCGGACACCACGCTGGAGCTGTTCGGCAAAAGCTTCCGCTATCCCTTCTTTGCGGGCCCTGTGGGTGCAGTGAACCTGCACTACTCCGATACCTACACCGATATGACCTATAACGATGTACTGGTGTGCGCCTGTGCAGAAAACGGCATTGCAGCCTTTACAGGCGACGGCACCAACCCCACCGTGATGGAGATGGCAACCCGCGCCATCAGCGCTGCGGGCGGCTGTGGCGTGCCCACCATCAAGCCGTGGAACATTGATACCATCCGGGAAAAGATGGCACAGGCCAAGGCCAGCGGCTGTTTTGCCGTAGCTATGGACGTGGATGCAGCGGGTCTGCCCTTCCTGAAGAACATGACCCCGCCCGCCGGCAGCAAGAGCGTGGAGGAACTGGCCGAGATCGTGCAGTTGGCCGAGCGCCCCTTCATCGTCAAGGGCGTGATGACCGTCAAGGGCGCACTGAAGGCAAAGCAGGCCGGAGCCGCCGCCATTGTGGTGTCCAACCACGGCGGCCGTGTGCTGGATCAGTGCCCTGCCACCGCCGAGGTGCTGCCGGAGATCGCCGCAGCCCTCAAGGGCACCGGCGTGAAGGTGCTGGTGGACGGCGGCATCCGCACCGGTGTGGATGTGTTCAAGGCGCTGGCGCTGGGCGCGGACGGCGTTTTGATCTGCCGCCCCTTCGTGACTGCTGTCTACGGCGGCGGCGCAGAGGGCGTAAAGTGCTACATCGACAAGCTGGCCGGGGAACTGGCCGACACCATGCAGATGTGCGGTGCCCATACGCTGGCGGAGATCACCCCGGATATGGTGCGGGTCTGATTTTTCTGCGTAGAGAACGATTTTAATGGCCTCCGCCTTGCTCTGGCCATATTCAGCGGAAAGAATCTTATTTATAGAACAATGCCGGGCAGACTGCGGTCTGCCCGGCATTGTATTTTCACGAGAGGGGTCGAAGTGGAGAACGGCAGCTGCTGAAAATCGTCTTACTTCAAAGTGCCGTCCAGCACCTGCTGGTAATACCACGGCTTCGGGGCGTGGAAGGTCTTGCCGCTGAGGAAGGCAAAGTCCGGCTGGGTGAAGCGGGGCATGGTCAGCTCCCATGCGCACAGCGCCTGATACTTCAGCTTCAGCTCGCGGTTGGCGCTGTTGTTGCCGTACTTGCTGTCGCCAAGGATGGGGCAGCCGATGCTTGCCATGTGGGCGCGGATCTGGTGGGTGCGTCCGGTGATCAGCTGCACCTTCAACAGGGCCAGACGGCCGGAGACGGCGATGGTCTCGTACCGGGTCTCCACCTCCTTGGCGCCGGGCTGCTTGTCCTCCACGATCTTCACGATGCCGCGGTCAGCATCCTTCAGCAGATAGCCGCCCAAGGTGGCGTCCGGCGGCATGGGACGGCCAAAGGTGACGCAGAGGTAGGTCTTTTGCACCTCGCGGTTTTTGATGGCAGAAAGGAACAGCTCCTCAGCCTCCGGGGTCTTGGCAATGATCACAAGGCCGCTGGTGCCGGTGTCCAGCCGGTGGCACAAGGCGGGGGTGTACAGGTCGTTCTCCTTGTACTCGCCCTGTTTGTTCAGGTACAGCAGCGCACGGTTCAGCAGGGTGTCGTCCTCCGGGCCGTCCACCGCAACGCCGGCGGGCTTGTTCACGATCAGGATCTGCGGGCAGTCGTACACCACCTGCGCCGGGGTGCGGGCGTTCTTCCATGCAGGGCCTTCCACCCGGCGGTCGGCGTCCAGAACGTCATCCAGAATGAACAGCTTGATCTCATCGCCCGCCATCACGCGGGTGGAAAGCGGCTGCTTTTTGCCGTTCAGCTTGATCTTGTTTTCCCGCAGAGCCTTGTTCAGGCGGCCCGGGTTCAGTGCCGGGTACTGCTGCATCAGGTAGTTGTCCAGCCGGGTGGGGGCAAGACATTTTACTTTTAAAATTTTCACGGGAAATTCCTCTCTATCTTAAAATCAGTTGCAATAGAATGGGTTCTTGATTCGTTTTTATTGTAGCGGAATAAATCTACCGCGTCAAGAAAGAAGATATTTTTATGAACCTGAAATATAAGATTCTGGCTGTTCTGGCTGCGGGTATCGCATTGACGGCCTGCGGCGGCTCCGGCACCCCCGCCAGCACCCCCGCATCCAGTGCAGTGCCGGCCTCGTCCCATGTGGCAGAAGAAGGCGTTACAGAGCCAATCAATCTGCTGACATGGACACTGGATGACCTTGATGACACGCAGACCACCACATTTGTTTCTGCCTCCATTACCTCCGGCGTACAGGACGGCAAATTGACTGCAAAGGTGTTTGGTTACGACATTTATAAGAAAGAGGATATTGAAAACCTTGCCGTTGGCGACAAGATCACCTTCCACGAAGAGGGTGCGGCATGGAATCAGGTCGTGAACGATGCGGTGACGAGCATCGAAAAAAATGACGAATACCATCTTGTAAGCATCAACGGCGGCATGGAGCAGCCCGGCGGGCTGGACTTGAAGCTGGAGGATGATGACACCTACCGGACGATGACCTTTGACGATTACCCGCTCTATTACGAGATGGGAGAAAAGACGATGCCGCTGGCAGAGGATGTAGTGCTGAAGGACAGTTCTGCCGACCCGCAGGCCGAAGCCGTGGAGACTACGGGCGCGGATGCGGTGGCAGCAGCGATCAATGCAGACCCCGATAACTGGACCACCTATAATACCACGCTGGTGGTGCAGGGCGGCAAGGTGCTGGAGGTGCGCCGCATCTGGGTGCCGTAAATTTTGCTCAAAACCGTTGACAAACGCTTTGCGTATGCTATAATTTAGCTGTACGCAAAGGGGCACTTCGCCTGCCTTGCGGAATGTAAAATTATGACAGATGGCAATGATGGGGTCAGAAATGCACACACCACCGTCCAGAGAGAGCGCCCACGGCTGTAAGGTGCTCCGGTCGGGATCATTTCGCGCCACCCCGGAGCTTCCGGCGAATGTAAACCGGACGCTGCGCAGCGTTAATGCGCCGAAAGCGGCAGGGGACAAGTGATCCTTTGCAATTTGGGTGGTACCACGGAGTTTGATGCACAAGCAGCCTTCGTCCCTTTTGGGATGAGGGCTGTTTTTTGTTTTTTCTCCGTGCCGCCCCTCTGCCATAACAGCATAAAAACGGCGCCTGAGCGCCAAAAACGATTGAGGAGAGAAAGATCTATGCAATGGACCGGTTTGAATGAACTGCGCGAAAAGTACCTGAGCTTCTTTGAAAGCAAGGGTCATCTGCGTCTGGACAGCTTCCCCCTGGTACCCAAGAACGACCCCAGCCTGCTGCTGATCAACAGCGGTATGGCTCCCATGAAGAAGTGGTTCCTGGCACAGGAGGAGCCGCCCCGTCATCGCGTGACCACCTGCCAGAAGTGCATCCGCACCCCGGATATCGAGCGCGTGGGCATCACTGCCCGCCACGGCACCTTCTTTGAGATGCTGGGTAACTTCTCCTTCCAGGATTACTTCAAGGACGAGGTCATTCCTTGGGCTTGGGAGTTCCTGACCAGCGATGAGTGGATGGCAATCCCCAAGGATCGTCTGCACATCTCTGTGTACGAGGAGGACGACGAGGCCTACGATATCTGGACCAAGAAGGTCGGCATTGCCCCGGACCACATGGTGCGTCTGGGCAAGGAGGACAACTTCTGGGAGCACGGCTCCGGCCCGTGCGGCCCCTGCTCCGAGATCTACT
>ERZ1027228.744-NODE-744-length-12729-cov-6.126874_pt1 | contig 12729 bp, 8 predicted proteins | sample MGYA00519266_ERZ1027228 | MGnify/ENA primary metagenome ERZ1027228 (study PRJEB26926, sample SAMN06164465) | human gut metagenome | biome: ENVO:00009003; feature: ENVO:2100002; material: ENVO:00002003 | host: Homo sapiens | place: USA | collected 2012 ...
AGCCTTATCGTCGGCAGCGTCAGATGTGTATACGAGACAGGTTTGTATGATGGTTCCAAGAACCGTTCTTTCACGAATTATCTGTCTGCTGTTTCTTATGGAAACCTTCGTGTGAAGAATTATTTCCCGCAGGATGATGGCACAACACTTTCTGCCTGTGCACTTTCGGTTACGGAAGCTTCTGTGCAGGCAGGTGGAAATATGGATACGACGATTGTGAGTGAAATCCTGGCGAACATTCCGGCACTTTCCGGGCAGGTGTTAGACTATGACGGAGATGGATACATCGACAATCTCACTGTCATTATGAAGTCGGAGAAAGAATCCCAGACATCCGGCAATTCACTCGTCGCGCATCACGCATTTTATCCGACAGATAAGAACTTACGATATGGTGGGAAGGAAGTCGGACATTATAACATGATCAATACACCACAGTTTTTAGGTGCAGGCAATACGACGATGGCTCAGGAATCCGGTGTACTCGCACATGAATTCCTGCATGGACTTGGCTTCCCGGATCTTTATACAAGTGATGGAACCTATCCGGTCGGGAACTGGGATATCATGGGCGGCGCAGATTATGGAATGTCTTATCCGCTTGCGTATATGCGGATGAAAGTGGGCGGCTGGCTTATGCTGGATACGGTTACTACATCGCAGACGCTGACACTGGACACGCAGGATAAGCAGGACGGTCATCCGGCATATATTCTGAAATCACCGCTCAATGAGCAGGAGCTTTTTGTTGTGGAATTCCGGAAGAAGGATACGGGTCTCGACAGCTATGACCGGTTTATTGGAGGATCCGGCGTGATTGTCTATCGGATCAACCCGGCAGTCGAAGGCTTAAGCAATCTGTATGGACAGACCGGTGTGTATGTGTTCCGTCCGCAACCGGGGCAGACAGGATATTCCCAGATGGCAGAGAGCGTCTATAAAGCATATCTTTCCAAAGAAGAAGGACGGACAACCATCGGCAAATCCGACCTTTCCGCAGGTCTCTCCGATGGCGCACTGACTTTCTCAGATGGAACGAATTCTGGAATCGTGATCAGTGAGGTCGGCAGTGCCAAGGGCAGTCAGATTACTTTAAAGGTGGATTTCCCGAAGGTTTCGGACTCTGCGAAATGGACGGATTGTGGATTTGCCTCTGTAGCCGGAAATAGCAAAAATGCATGGAACCAGATAGCGATGACGCTTTGCGGACAGAAACCGTACGTGCTTACGTATACGAAAGATGATGCAGCGCTTACGCTATATTCCTGTGAGCAGGACACGTGGAAAAAACTATATCAGCAGAAAATCTCCGAGAACTATGGAAATGAAATAAAGCTCTGTTCCTACAATGGATCGTTTTATTTTGCATATGCGGATGCAGCAGGGATAGAGATTGAAAAGTTGGATGCATCCTGCAGTCGCGTGACAGAGAAACAGACGATCGCAGGAGCTGCGGATTTTGATATGCAGGCTGGCGCAGATGGCGTGTATCTTGTATACACGCAGAACAATACGACCGCATATGCGAGATGCTTCAAAGCCGGAAGTTTGTCCGTGACAACCAATCTCGGAAGCTATTACACGACCGCCGGGACAAATCATTTTGCAGGTCAACCAAAGCTCCTTTCGATAGGCTCCTCGATGTATGCGTCTATACGGAATACAGGGACGATGGCGGTTCACACATTTTGCCTGGATGCAAATGGAAGCCACAAAGAAGTGAGTGATGCAGCGACAAAAGGAAGCACGTATGGCATGGCAACGGATGGGAAAAACCTGTATGTTGCCACATGCAGCGAAGGCATACTTGTCAACCGGTATGATGGAAAAGCATGGCATTGCTCAAAAATGAAAGATGGCACAATCTCGGATGTAGTTCCGGTGTGCAGGCAGGGAACACTGTTCGTGCTCACATCGGGTGCCTATACAGGGACAACCAATCTGTACCGGTATGATGTGGCAAATGACCAATTTGCGCAGGAAGGAGTCTCACTCGATTCGTATTCTACATCGCAGACGATCTGTGCGGCGGATGGAACGTTGTATGTTTCGTATCTGCGTGGGGCAGACAAGACGTTTGTCATCAAGAAAAAGAGCGTGACAGTCACACCGGCGCCGGAACCAACCCCGGATCCGGGAACAAATCCAGAACCGGGAACAGGTGGCGAGACAACGACCACGACGGAGGCAGCTACGACCACGACGGAGGCACCAACGCCAACACCAACCCCGACGCCAACCCCGACCCCAACACCGGTTGTAACGCCGGATGTGACGGTGTCTTACCGCACGCACATCCAGACCTTCGGATGGGAGAACACCTGGCGGCAGAACGGCATGATGTCCGGGACTTCCGGAAAAGCGAAAAGACTGGAGGGAATCGAAATCAAAGTATCCGGTAATTCCGGTATAGGAATCCAGTACACGACGCATTGCCAGAGCTATGGCTGGCTGCCTTGGTCTGCGAACGGTGACATGAACGGCACGCAGGGGGAAGCAAAACGTCTGGAAGCAATCAAGATCCAACTGACCGGATCCGACAAGGATAAATATGATGTCTATTACCGCGTGCATGCGCAGAGCTACGATAAAAGCTCATGCCTTGTTCTGTCGTGAAGCGCTATTACCGCGTGCATGCGCAGAGCTACGGCTGGCTTGGCTGGGCGGCAAATGGCGCACCGGCAGGAACCGCAGGTTATGCGAAGCGTCTGGAGGGCATTCAGATCGTGGTCGTGAAGAAGGGTGCGGGATTCAACCGGAATATGCAGGGAATCGCATCGCAGTTTGTGAATGCATTTTACGCGGTGCCGGGACAGAGCATGAATCCGCAGATCGCGGGTGCGGACAGCCCGAATGTTACATATCGTACCCATGTGCAGAGTTACGGCTGGCAGGGCTGGAAATATAATGGTCAGATGAGCGGCACATCCGGACAGGCGAAACGTCTCGAAGGAATTGAGATCAAACTGACGAATGCACCGTATTCCGGCGGCATCTGCTACACAACCCATGTGCAGAGCTACGGCTGGCAGGAACCGACAAACAATCCATCTGCATGGCGCAGAAATGGAACGATGAGCGGCACCTCCGGGCAGGCAAAAAGACTCGAAGCCATCTGTATTGCATTGACAGGAGACATGCAACGGCATTATGATGTATACTATCGTGTGCATGCGCAGAGCTTCGGCTGGCTTGGCTGGGCGAAAAACGGCGCACCGGCAGGAACCGCCGGTTATGCAAAACGATTGGAAGGGATAGAGATCCGGCTTGTGCCGAAGGGGCAGGCAGCTCCGGGCAGTACAGCAAGATCCTATATCTCTGCATATTAAATAGAAAAACAGGAGAGGAAGACATTATGAACGCAAAATGGAAACGGCTAGTGACCGCAATTTTGATGATGGCGCTGCTGCTTGGACCGATTGTATCGATGCAGACACCGGCACGGGCGGCGGACGGAGAGGACGACAATACGTTTATTGTCGGCTTCGATGCGGAGTTCCCGCCATATGGCTACAAGGACGATAACGGCGAATATGTCGGCTTCGATCTGGATCTGGCACAGGAGGTATGCGACCGGAACGGTTGGACACTGAAGAAGCAGCCGATCGAGTGGAACTCGAAGGATATGGAATTAAATTCCGGTTCGATCAGCTGTATCTGGAACGGATTCACGATGAATGGCAGAGAGGATGACTATACTTGGACAAAGCCATATGTCGATAATTCACAGGTGGTTGTCGTGCGTAAGGATTCCGGCATCACACAGCTTAACGATCTTTCTGGGAAGGTCGTTGCCGTGCAGGCAGACAGCTCTGCGCTTGCGGCACTCACAGGCGAGGATGCAAGCGAGGAGAATAAAGCACTGTGTGAGACCTTCAAGGATCTGCAACAGGTAAGCGATTACAACAGTGCATTCATGAATCTGGAGTCGGGCGCGGTCAATGCAATCTGCATGGATATCGGTGTAGCAAACTACGAGATCGAATCCCGCGGGGATAAATTTATGATGCTCGAGGATCGTCTGTCCTCTGAGGAATACGGAATCGGATTTAAAAAGGGAAACACAGAGCTCCGTGATAAAGTACAGGCAACATTGCTTGACATGCTTGCCGATGGTACATTTGAGGAGATCGCAGAGAAATGGGGCCTGGAGGAATCCATCTGTCTGACTGCAGACGATGAGGTGCAGGAAGAGACAACCGCAGATGATAATACATTTGTTGTAGGCTTCGATGCGGAGTTCCCGCCATATGGTTACAAGGACGATAACGGCGAATACGTCGGCTTCGATCTGGATCTGGCACAGGAGGTATGTGACCGGAACGGCTGGATCTTGAAGAAGCAGCCGATCGAGTGGAACTCGAAGGATATGGAATTAAACTCCGGTTCGATCAGCTGTATCTGGAACGGATTTACAATGAATGGACGAGAAGATGCCTATACATGGACGACGCCATATGTCGATAATTCGCAGGTGGTTGTCGTGCGTAAGGATTCCGGTATCACACAGCTCACCGATCTGACCGGGAAGGTCGTTGCCGTGCAGGCAGACAGCTCTGCGCTTGCGGCACTCACCGGTGAGGATGCAAGCGAGGAGAATAAAGCGCTTGCAGAGACATTCAAGGAACTGCAGCAGGTAGGCGATTACAACAGTGCATTTATGAATCTGGAGTCGGGCGCGGTCAATGCGATCTGCATGGATATCGGTGTTGCAAACTACGAGATCGAATCCCGCGGGGATAAATTCATGATGCTCGAGGATCGTCTGTCTTCCGAGGAATACGGAATCGGATTTAAAAAGGGGAATACAGAGCTTCGTGATAAAGTACAGGCGACATTGCTTGACATGCTTGCTGATGGTACATTTGAGGAGATCGCAGAGAAATGGGGCCTGGAGGAGTCCATCTGCCTGTCGCCGGACGATCAGGTACAGGATGGAAATGCCGCTGCGGCAACTGCGACAGATACCACATCCACAGGCAAGAAGAACACAAGCTTCTGGGATAAGTTCTGCTCGATCACAAAGCAACTTGCAGAAGGTCTGCTCGCATCCCTGGTAATCTTCTTCCTGACACTTTTGTTCTCCCTGCCGCTCGGACTTCTGGTTGCAGCAGGCAGAATGTGTAAGATCGCGCCGATCCGCTGGCTGGTGAAGTTCTATATCTCCATCGCACGTGGTACGCCGTTGATGTTACAGCTTTTGGTTGTATTTTACGGACCATATTATCTGTTTGGCGCGACGCTTACGACAAGCTATCGTTTCCAGGCGGTTATCATTGGATTTGCCTTAAACTATGCAGCATATTTCGCAGAGATCTACCGCTCCGGTATTCAGGCTGTGCCACAGGGACAGCATGAGGCGGCGAAGATCTTAGGATACAGCAAGAGCCAGACGTTCTTCAAGATCGTGTTCCCACAGATGGCGAAGAACATCCTGCCTTCGGTCACAAACGAGGTTATCACACTGGTTAAGGATACATCACTTGCGTTTGCTATCTCTTATACAGAGATGTTCACACTTGCCAAGCAGGTGGCCGCCGCACAGACAACGATCATGCCGCTGTTTATCGCAGGCGTGTTCTACTACATCTTTAATTTTGTCGTTGCGTTTGTGATGGAGAAGATTGAAAAGCGCATGAATTATTATCATTAGGAGGTCGCGTATGAACTTACTGGAAGTAAAAAATATTAAGAAAAGCTTCGACGATCTCGAAGTACTAAAAGATATCAGTATGTCGGTGGCGGAGAGCGAGGTTATCTCGATTCTTGGACCATCCGGCTCCGGAAAATCAACCTTCCTGCGCTGTATGACGATGCTGGAGAAAATTGACGGCGGAAGCATGGAGTACTGCGGAAAGGAAGCGGTTAATTCCGACAGCGGTGTTCCGGTTTATGCAGACAGGGCAACGCTGAAAGAGATCCAGAGCTACTATGGACTGGTGTTCCAGAATTTTAATCTGTTTCCGCATTATTCGGTTCTGAAGAATATCGCAGATGCACCGATCCACGTGCAGAAGCGTGACAAGGACGAGGTATATGCCGAGGCGAAGGAGCTGCTTCGCAAGATGAACTTAGAAGATAAGGGTGACTATTATCCATATCAGTTGTCCGGCGGACAGCAGCAGCGTGTGGCAATCGCCCGTGCGCTTGCGTTAAAGCCGAAGATGCTCTTCTTCGATGAGCCGACATCGGCACTCGATCCGGAGCTGACAGCCGAGATCTTAAAGGTGTTGAAGGAGCTTGCCGCAGAGAAGATGACAATGGTAATCGTAACCCATGAGATCGGTTTTGCCCGGAGCGTATCCGACCGCGTGATCTTCATGGATGGCGGAGTGATCGTCGAGGAAGGAAAGCCGGAGGATGTCATCGACAACCCGAAGACTGACCGTGCCAAGGCATTCCTCAAGAAAATGCAAGAAATGTAGAAAAAATCCCCTGCAGAGTGTGTCTGCAGGGGATTTTATTTTTTGTACGCTGTGCGTCCGTTAGAAAATATGATTACATCTTCTCCGGCTCGTCATACTCGACACCCTTCGTGTCGACGGTAACGGTCTTGATACGCTGGTCTTCAAGCGGGCGGTCCATGTAGTCGGTTGGAACATCTGCAATCTTATTCACGATATCCAGACCATCCACGATTTTGCCGAAAGCAGCATAGCTTCCGTCGAGATGCGGACTATTCTTGTGCATGATGAAAAACTGCGAACCGGCGGAGTTCGGCATCATGGTACGTGCCATAGAAAGAACACCCGGTTCGTGCTTCAGATCATTCGCAAAACCATTCTGTGCGAACTCTCCGCGGATTGAATATCCAGGACCTCCTGTACCATTTCCGTCCGGGCAGCCACCCTGGATCATAAAACCATTGATGACACGATGGAAGATCAATCCATCGTAAAACCCTTTCTTAATCAGAGAGATAAAATTCTTTACTGTGTTTGGTGCGATATCCGGATACAGTTCAAATGTCATAACATCGCCGGATTCCATAGTCATTGTAACAATTGGATTACTCAAATTTATCATCCTTTCTTGTAATTTTATCTAAAAGATGATAGTATAATACCATTATTGTAAAATTACATCAAGTGTGTAATTTTTTAAAAAGTTATGTAAACTAAAATGCAAAGAAGAGGTACGAAAAGTGGGAAAAACGGTGATTCGAGTCGTGAAGGGAATCATATTGTTGGTGGCGATTGTCACACTTGCCAATATGACCTATAAACATATACGAACCTATTACGATGATTATATGGACGAATACAAGGGAACGGAGTCGACACAGGGCGAAGATGTAACTGTTACGATTCCGGAAGGCGCATCTGTCAAGGAAATCGCGCAGATCCTGAAGGACAATGGATTGATCAATTATCCGCGTGCATTTACAAAGCGTCTGCAGGACTCTGAGTACCGTGGCAAGCTGCATGGTGGTACATACACCTTGAATACTGGTATGACAACCTTGCAGATGATGGCAGCCATGAGCCCGACATTCGAGGAGGATCAGCCAGTCGATTATCTGGTTGTGCCAGAGGGCTTTACGGTAGAGATGATAGCAGCGCGGTGCGAAGATCAGGGAATCTGTTCTGCAACTGAATTTTTAAATGCATGCAAATCGGTTACGAAATCTGATTTTGCATATCTGGCAGACATACCGGCAGGTGCCAATGTCAATTATAAGGTACAGGGCTTCCTGTTCCCGGCAACTTACGATATTTATGAGTCGACGACAGCGGAATCATTAGTCGATTATATGTTGAGAACGTTCGACAACTACTATACACAGGAACTGCAGGATCGTGCGGCAGAGCTTGGATACAGTGCATTTGAACTTGTGACGAGAGCTTCCATTGTAGAACGTGAGGCAAAGGTGGATTCAGAACGTGCGACGATTGCAGGTGTTATCAACAACCGTCTGAAAGCAGAAATGCCTTTGCAGATGTGTCCGACTGTCTTATATCCATTGACCGATGGAATGTATGACAAGAGTCAGGTTCTGTACGAGGATCTGGGACTGGATTCTCCATACAACACCTATAAGAATGCCGGACTTCCGGTAGGACCGATCTGTAATCCGGGACTGGCATGTATCCAGGCCGTATTGTATCCGGAAGAGCATAATTACCTGTATTACCATGTTGGCGACGAAGATGCAGGTACACATATCTTTACAGAAAACTATGAAGATCACATAGATACACAGATTATTGGTGGACCAAACGGCGTGACACCGGATGGAGAAGCATCCACCGAGGAATCGACAACCGAAGAATCACAATAGGAATAAATAATGTATTAGGAGGGACGTTATGAGAACTTTTAATTTTAGGGCGCGAAACATTGGCGAAGAAAAATATCTGTCATACACAATGGGCGAGGATTGTGAGTTAGATGAGGATGTTTTGGATTACTGTCAGGATAATGCGCCGGAAGAACTGATAGAGATTATCTATGAAGAAGATGACGATTACGATTATCTGACCTACCAGATCACGGGCAAGACATCTCTGGAGGAGTACATTGCGCAGGAACATGATTGCGAGAGCGTACTGCTCATCCTGCGGAATGTTGCACAGGAGATGATTTCCTTGAAGGAGCAGGCGATTCCACTTTCGTATGTATTGCTGAATCGTGGATTTATCTACGTGGATGCTGAGAAGAAGACAGTACAGTTCCTGTGCCTGCCAATCGAAAGCAAGGGCGCACTTTCTGTAGAATTCAAGAGCTTTGTACGCCAGCTGCTTGCGAACATGAAATACGATGTGGAAGAGGATCTGAATTATGTTGGTAAGCTCCTCACGTATATCAATGGAGATAACTTCAATCTGCGTGGCTTGATCGGACTTGCAGAGGCGTTGATGGAAGAGGAAGGAATCAGCTTCGAGGAGGCTGGCGCCATTGATGCAGACGGTGTAGAAGTTGTAAGTGCAGAGGAAGAAGCACCGGCAGAAAATATCAGCGACATCATGAATAGCCTGCAGGAAGAGGATGATACACCACTTCCGGAGATCGGCGACGATGAAGAAGACGAAGAGGAAGAAGCAGAGGAGCCTGCAAAGGAAGAGGAAGAACTGGAAAGTATCCTTCCAGCTGGCATGCAGGTAAAGGAAGAAGAAACACCGGTAGAGGAGAAGGTGGCAGAACCGACAGAGGCTGTCAAGGAGACACCAGCACCTGTCGAGGAAGCACCGGCACCAGAGCCAGTGATGGAAAAGCAGGAAGCACCAGAACCGGAACCAGTAGCAGAAAAACCAGAGGTTCCCCCAGCTGCAGAGCAGATCCTGTCACAGGTGAAGCCAGAGGGGGCAACAAATGGTGGCGAGAAGCTGCAGTTAAAGACAAACAAGAAGGAATCCGATATCAACCTGATCAAGGATCGGATCAAGGAGCTGGTTGGAGAAGTTCCATCTGCAAAGCCGACAGCACAGCCAACCAAGAATATCCAGACATTGGAAGATCTGGATCATTTCTTAGACAAGCCACCTGTGGTTAAGCGGAATGTGGTAAAGGTAAACCGTGCGGCAATCATCCAGCAGACAGAGGCTGAGATGGAGGCAGCTGAGGCAGAAGCAGCAGCTGAGACAGCAGAGTCTGCTGAACCGGAAACAACCGTACAAAACGAAGAACCGACAAGCGGACAGACAGAAAACATCAAGGTGCCTGTAATCGAGGATATCTACGATGACATGAACATTGAGAAGAAAAAGGACGATGAAAAGGACAAGAAGCCAAAGAGTACATCTATTTTGAATAAATCTGTAACAGAGCTTGTAAAAGATGCCGTTGGTGCTGTGAGTGCAGCGACTGTAGCAGCCAATTCGCCGAAAGCATTGCCATATCTGATCCGTGTAAGTACGGAAGAGCGTATCATGCTGAACAAGGCGATCTTCAAGATCGGAAAGGCAACCAGAGGTGTGGACTATACCGTTGGCGGAAACGGAGCGATCAGCCGTCAGCATGCATTTATCATTCAAAAAGATGGGGTATGTTATATCAAAGATAACAAGTCTACGAATCATACATATGTGAATGGAAAGCGTGTAGAGGATGGGGTAGAAGAAATTCTGACACATGATTCTCTCGTAAGACTTGCAGATGAAGAGTTTACATTTAAGATTCGCTAATTAGGATGATCATATCATGAGGAGGTAGCAAATGAAGGGGTTAGAGTTGAATGTAACAAAACAAAACGGAATGACATTGGTGGAGTATCAGCTTGGAGCAGCAGATGTCTATGACGACAGAGTGTCAGACAAGGTTGCACAGCTCGGAAATATTATTCCGTTCCAGTACAAGGACGAGGATGGAAAGAGAAGTATTGTCTCTTATGTGCATCATGACACTTCTCTGGAAGTGATGCTGCGTCAGACATTGAAGAAGGCAGATGTACTTGCAATCCTGAAGGGACTGTTGTGTGCATTTGAGATTGGTGCAGCAGGTGTGCAGATCTGTTATCTGGTACGCGATCTGAATTATATCTATGTAGATCCTGAGAGCAAGGCAGTAAAGTGCATTATGGTTCCTGTAAAGCAGGATCCGTTGGGACAGTCTGATATCCCGGATTTCTTCCGAAATATTGTGTCACATATGCGCTTTGATGAAGCAGACAAGGATGATTATGTAGCAAGAATCCTGACCTTGATCAATACGGATCATTATTCCAATATGAAATTAAAAGGACTTGTAGATGCGGAGATGGAGAAACTTGGTCTCTTCTATACAAGAGACGAGGGACTTAAGAAGGAAGCAGATACAACCGCAGCTCCGGAAGTACAGAACCAGAATGTAAAAGTAAATCGTGTCGGCGTGATGAACAACATGCGTCCACAGGGTATGCCAGCGATGGGACAGCCAATGGGACAGCCGGTACCACCGATGGGCAGACAGCCGATGGGGCAGCCAGTACCACCGATGGGCAGACAGCCAATGGGGCAGCCAGTACCACCGATGGGCGGACAGCCAATGATGGGACAGCCAGTACCACCGATGGGCGGACAGCCAATGATGGGACAGCCGGTACCACCGATGAACGGACAGCCAATGGGACAGCCAGTACCACCGATGGGCGGACAGCCAATGGGGCAGCCAGTACCACCGATGGGGCAGATGCCGAAGCCAGAAATGCCAAAACCACAGGCACCAGCACCGGAGGCACCAAAGCCAGAGATGCCGAAGCCAGAAATGCCAAAGCCACAGGCACCAGCACCGGAGGCACCAAAGCCAGAGATGCCGAAACCAGAAATGCCGAAACCGGAAATGCCAAAGCCAGAGATGCCGAAACCAGAAATGCCAAAGCCACAGGCACCAGCACCGGAGGCACCGAAGCCAGAGATACCAAAACCGGAAATGCCAAAGCCACAGATGCCACCAATGGGACAGCGTCCAGCGATGGGCGGACAGCCGATGATGGGGCAGACAGTACCACCGATGGGTGGACAGCGTCCTCCGATGGGACAACCAATGATGGGGCAGCCGATGATGGGACAGATGCCAAGACCACAGGCGCCACAGATGCAGAACGGCAACCTGATGGGACAGCTTGGCGGTGCACGCCCGATTCCACACTTTGTGCGTAAATCAACTGGTGAGATCATCAATATTACAAAACCAGAATTTATCATCGGTAAGTCAAAGACGAAAGCCGATTATGCAATAGAGAACAACAGCGCAATCAGCCGGGAGCATTGTATTGTAATCCAGCGCGATGGCGTGAACTATATTAAGGATAACAATTCTACAAACCATACCTATGTAAACGGGGTAGAGTTGCAGCCGGGTAAGGAAGTGCTTCTGAAGCATAAGACAGAAGTTCGATTGGGAGATGAGGAATTCACATTCCTTCTGAGAAAAGGAGAGTAATATGGAGTACATTGCAACATATCACACCGATGTAGGTACAAGAAAAGAAACGAATCAGGACTCTCTTGCAATCAAGGTTGTGAACACAAAAGAGGGAAATGTTGCATTTGCAATCGTGTGTGATGGCATGGGAGGACTCGCAAAAGGCGAGGTTGCCAGCAAAGAGGTAATCGAAGCATTTTGTACATGGTTTGATGACACGCTGGTGGATGAAATCCAAAATGGAACATTCACAGAGCAGAATCTTGTATCACAGTGGGATGATATTATCCAAACTCAGAATCGCCGGCTTGGCGCATATGGAGAGGAAAATCATTTGCAGCTTGGTACGACGGTATCTGCAATCCTGTTGTACAAGGATCAGTATTATATTGTGCATGTGGGCGACAGCCGCGTGTATGAGCTTACAAAGACAGCGAAGCAGCTGACAAACGACCAGACATTTATCGCAAGAGAACTGGCAGCGGGACGTATGACACCGGAACAGGCAAAAATCGATCCGAGACGAAGCGTACTGTTGCAGTGTGTCGGCGCATCGCCGGTTGTTGAGCCGGAATTTACAAAGGGAACTGCAACAAGAAATGCAGTTTATATGCTCTGCTCAGACGGATTCCGTCATGTGATCACACCGGAGGAAATCATCGAGAAGATCGGACCGGGTGAGGCGACGGACGAGGAAAAAATGAAATATGGAGCAATATATCTGACAGAGTTAGTAAAGAACCGTGGGGAACGTGATAATATCACAGTAGCAATGGTTCGCACGATTTGATTTAGAGAGGGTTTGCCATGACGAAGGAAGGAACCGTACTAGACGGAAAATATGAAATTTTGGCAGAAGTTGGTCGAGGTGGTATGTCCATCGTGTAC
>ERZ1027228.758-NODE-758-length-12579-cov-6.798068_pt1 | contig 12579 bp, 10 predicted proteins | sample MGYA00519266_ERZ1027228 | MGnify/ENA primary metagenome ERZ1027228 (study PRJEB26926, sample SAMN06164465) | human gut metagenome | biome: ENVO:00009003; feature: ENVO:2100002; material: ENVO:00002003 | host: Homo sapiens | place: USA | collected 2012 ...
TAGGCTCCGGTCTCGTGGGCTCGGAGATGTGTATAAGAGACAGGTATATTCAACTATATCTAAATCATTTGCCACCGAATTAGTTGACGAAGAATATATCCAGCCTGTAATGAATCAGCTTAATCTATATAGGGGAATTTATGATGAAAATGGCAATCTATTTTATGAGGGACATAGATTTTTCTGGATAAAGGTTCATATTAAATATTTAGGAGAAACAACTTCAAAATTTCAATTTACATCAACAATTATAGCTGAATATCCTGACGGGACAACATATGAATTAGGAGGTATAAATTTTATAGACAGGTCTTTAGCTGAAAACAACGAGCAACACCTGACTTTGAACCCTGGCGATGAATTTGATAGCTGGTTTTTATATGAAGCATACCGCTATTCTGATACAAATAAATATTATATTCAAGGTTCGTTTCAGAAACTTCTTGGCGGAAACCATTACAGTGGTTATCTTGTCGAACTTAACGACATTGAAGAAGTTGAATAAATTATAACTAACATCACTACACTTACTTTTAGGGGGAGGATTATGCACGATATTTTAATTCTGTTAAGAATAGAACTTAAACGATTATTTAAAAGCAAATTATTTTATGTAAGTCTTTTTATAGGACTTGCCATATCTGTTGGAGGATTTATTGAGTGTGCGAAGCCGCATCTTAATATTACTAACGGCTTTAACGGGGGAGTGGAAACATATCCGTTCTCTGTATTTAATTCGTGGATGGGAATGTTTATGGGGCTTAAGCCTATATCTACATCTTATCTGTATATATTTATGCTGCTTGCAGCACTTCCGTATTGTGGATTCTTCTGCAGAGATAACAAGAACCAGTACATTTTGCAATATTACAGCAGAATGTCAAAGAATAAGATTCATGCTGCCAGATTCATTGCAACATTTATCTCAGGAGGACTTGTAACTATGCTTCCTCTTTTACTGAATCTATGCGCAACTATGATGTTTATTCCTGCATTGAAGCCATCCGGCAACGGCTTATTTATTCATTCAGGTGCGTATATAATGGGAAATCTTTTCTGTGAACATCCGCTTATCTATGTATTGATATATGTATTACAGTTCTTTATATATGGCGGTTCATTTGCACTTGTTTCACTTGCGGTTTCATTCTTTATCGACAATACATTTTTAGTAATAATATCTCCATTCGTTACCTATTACGGACTTGGTATTATCTCTACTTTATGTAAAAGCGTAATGAATATTTATTCATTCAATCCTATGGCTCTGCTTTCACCTGCAACCAAGCTACAGGACGGAATGTTATTTGCCTACATATGTGAACCAATTATCATCTGTGTTATATGTGGAATTATATTTTTTATGAAAGGAAAGAATAATGAAGCGTTATAGAATAATAATTATTGGAGCAATAACTCTGCTTATTGCAATATTTATAGGATTCACCGTGAGAATCAATATGATTTTTCCTAATGCCAAAGATGTAACTTACACATCTGATAATCCTCCTATTATTGACGGTTTAAAGATTACTCCTGTTGATTATAATGTATATACAATCGACGAATACCGCGAGAAATCAGGTCAGCAGCTTAATATGCGTGAGGAAACTGCCCGTAAGAGCCGTATTGTGGTTATGACTATAGAATTAGAAAATGTATCCGATAAGGTTGTTAATTTCTCACCATCAATATTCGTTTTTTTGTCTGACGAGCTTAATGCACACAACGGAGTAACTATGTATTCATCAAAAGATTCACGTATTGTAGTTGTTCCCGGTGAAAAGAAAGAAGTGCGCCTGCAATGCACATTAGGAAGTTCCATGGTTAAAGAAAGTAAACTTGACAAGATAGATTCTTCTGATATCAGTCTTGTATATTCTTTCTATCCAAAAAGGCTGCGCATTGTATTTGACCGTCATTGATAAGAGGCTTGCCTATGATTAAAGAACGACATAAACATTATATTAAAATATTAATTATATATACAATTGTAATTGCAATATTAATCAGGACTCTGCCATACACAAGCAGATATTTTGATAACGCAGTACCTTGTGTTTCGGATTTCTTTTTGTATTTTTATGATTTTCCAGACAACTTTTTTCTATGCAATCTCGAACTTGTTGTTGCAGCTTTCATGATTATATCCATTATCAGATATGAAATGTCTGATTTCAGGGTTGTGCTGTATTCTTCAATGTCGAAGCTGTGGCTTAACTGTGTAAAAAAATGTGCCTGGATAAGTATTGTATTTCCTCTGATTAATTCAGTGATACTGACAGGCTGTGCATTATCTTATACTTCAGTTATTAACTGTAACTGGCTGGAAGAGGGCAGTGTTGCAAGAAATTTTATTCCTAATGGAAATATTACGACTGAGAACACATTTGTAATAATTCTTATCTGCTTCCTGCTTGATATTCTGCGTGTTCAGATAACAATTCTTACAATCTGTGCGCTGCACTGGCTTATAAGAAATCCGGTTGCTGATTTTATTATCACTTACGCATGTATATTTACTACTTATGTATCTGTTCTGCCTTTTGAGAACTTCTATAGAAAGATGTGTCTTAATCAGTCAGATGTGTACATATCCGGTATCTATTATGCTGATGATGTTATAACTCCGTTTATTATATGGATTGATATGATTCTGATAAGCTGGGCTGTAATTAAATTCTATAGAAAGGACATGCTTAAGAATTAATGAATACTTTCTTATGTATTTTAAAGGCTGATATCAGACGCTTCTGGTCGATGTGCTGGAAATTCTATATGGTTTTCTATATATATTGCGTATTTCAGGCTGTATCGTATTTTTCAAATGTATACAGATGTATTAAGAATTCCAGAATCAGCAGTATTTCTCTTGGAGATTCCCTGCTGTATGTATTCAGAGGTGCAAAAGAATTCTCTCCCGGCATGCAGATTGACATTCCGCTGTTTGAGATTCTTATAGTGCTGTATATCACATTTATAATAACTTATTACATAACGGCTGACCAGAAAGCTGTCGGAAAGAATATTCTTGTTATCTCAGGTTCAGCTTCCGGCTGGTGGCTCAGCAAATATATCACTATGTTACTGGCTGTAATTATATATATGGCAGGTATATTTGCTGCTAACACAATTGTTGGTCTGATTATGACTGGCAGCAGATTTTCAATGTCACTTAACATTACAGGCACCGAGGCAGTAAGAATATTTTTACAGACTAAGCTTGAACTTGATTTCAATATGCCTCTGGTTATTATACTGTGTTTTGTGTGTCTCGTAACTATGACGGGCATAAGCCTTCTGCTTGCTTATATCAGCAATGCGGTATTCGGATTCGTTGTTAATCTGTTCTTCTTTATTGTGAGTATATGCAGTATGAAATGGTTCTTTTTCTATAATTATTTCATGACTATCCGCATACCTCATGTATACAACAGATGGCCGTACGGTCTGTGCTTAATGCTGGCAATCAATATATTACTGGTTGCAGCCGGTATTATTTATTCAAAGAAAAAAGACTTTATCTAAGGGGGATTAATATGTATATTCAGCTTACAAATGTTTCAAAGAAAATTAAGAGCAATGATATCCTTAAAGATATCAATCTGCGCATGGAATCAGGCAAAATATATGGTTTCAAGGGAAAGAACGGCTGTGGTAAAACTATGCTTATGAGAGCTATATCAGGTCTTATCAAGGTTAAGGGTACTGTTGATATTAATGGACAGATTATCGGAAAAGATATTATGTTTCCGCCAAGTATCGGATTATTAATTGAAAATCCGTCTTTTATTAATAATTACACTGCATTTGAGAATCTTAAAACACTTGCATCTATCCGCAGGCGTATTGATGATAACCGCATACGCGAGACTCTTACCGAGATTGGTCTTGATCCTGATGATAAGAGAACTTTCCATAAGTTCTCACTTGGTATGAAACAGAGACTTGGAATTGCTGCTGCCATCATGGAGAATCCCGATATCATTATCCTTGATGAACCAATCAATGCACTTGATGATACAGGTACAGAGCAGATTCGTGACATACTCATCAGGCACAGGGAAAGAGGTGCTTTAATTATAATTGCCTGCCACGACGCAGACGAGCTTAATTTCTTATCTGATGAAATTATCGAAATCGTTCAGGGGCAGATTAAGCCATCGAAAGATGATAAAAAATCTGCTTAAAATATTGACATATCATCACTATACATATAAGGTTGTCCTTAAAGGGACAGCCTTATTTATTTATAATGGCAATTACAATGAAAAGTACGGAAACAAGGTGATTATTATGAATACAGATATTAAACTTGTGGCTCTTGATTTAGACAGGACAACTCTTAATTCAGAAAGCCATCTGTCAGAAGTAAACAGACAGGCATTAATTGATGCCATAAGCAACGGAGTACATGTATGTATCGCAAGCGGACGTGCATTTGACACACTGCCTGAGGATGTCATATCAGTTCCCGGAATTGAATATGCAATAACAAGCAATGGTGCTGCCATATACCGTATTGCAGGCAAAGAGTGCCTTAAATTCTATGTTCTTACACCGGAATCAGTAAAGACAATACTTAAACTCACAGAGAATGATATTGTGACATATGAAGCATTTATAAAAGGACAGGCCTTCGCTTCAACAGAGTATATCAGGCACCCTGAAAAATACGGTGCAACCGAACATTCCCTTGCCTATGTTAAGAAAACAAGACTTCTTAAAGATGATATTAAAGGCTTTATACTTGAACACTGTCATGAACTGGACAGTTTAGATATAGTAGTCGGCGACGATGAATTAAAGAAAAACATAATGGACAGAATAAGAAAAGCCACAGACGAAGTCTACATGACAAGTTCAATAAGCCAGCTTCTTGAGATATCATATAAAGATGCAGGCAAGAAATCAGGCGTTAAGTTCTTAACAGAATACCTCGGTCTGTCCCGTGAAAATGTAGCAGCCTTCGGTGACGCAGACAACGACACAGACATGATAGAATACGCCGGCGTAGGAATAGCAATGGAAAACGCCGCCCCACACCTGAAACAAATAGCCGACCACGTAACGCTGCACCACGATAAAGACGGCGTAGCATACGCATTCCGCAATATACTTAATATATGTTAATCTTGGGCTTTTTCAATATAGTTATATGCATATATGCCTGTCTATAGCTCACAAGCGACTATTGATGAGCTGTGTATGAGTTAATACCGCTATATACAAAAGTTCGGTGTGTGAAGTCTCGTTCAAGCGAAGCGCGTTTGACTTCGCACACCGTAATAAACTATGTAGATAGCGGTATTTACTCATACTAAGCGAGGAAATCGGAGCTTGTGAGCTATAGACAGGCATATATGCATTTTAAATACAATAAAAAGCCCAGAATTAACACAGATTAATATTCAAGGTTGAAATGCGTCTGCAAAATGTGTAAAATATTATGAGATTTATTTAGCAATATAAGGAGATTAATAATGAACGAACAGGATTGTAAGAAATTAGCAGAGCTCTTATTCCCTGATGTGGATAAGACACCTGATTATTATGAGGAGAAATACCCATATAGAAAACTTCCTAATAAGGCAGAAGTAACAAGATTAGGTCCAAGCCCTACAGGCTTTATCCATCTTGGCAATCTCTACAGTGCTTTGGCTGATGAGAGAATTGCACATAAGAACGGCGGTGTATTCTACTTAAGAATTGAAGATACTGATGCCAAGAGAACTGTTGAAGGTGCTGTTGACCTTGTAATCAATTCTTTAAGATATTTTGATATTGAATTTGATGAAGGTGCAGGCTTCCCGGATTCTGACCCGGTTAATGCATACGGACCATATTATCAGACACAGAGAGTTGATATCTATCATACATTTGCAAAGGAACTTGTACTTAAAGGTCTTGCTTACCCTTGCTTCTGTACAGAGGAAGAGCTTGAGGCTGTAAGATTACAGCAGGAGGCTGACAAGGTTCTTACCGGATATTATGGCAAATATGCTGTATGCCGTGACCTTTCTTTAGAGACTATCGAGGAAAATCTTAAGGCAGGAAAGCCTTATGTATTAAGACTTCGTTCACAGGGAAGTCCTGAGAATGAAATCACATTTACAGACAGCATTAAGGGAGAGATTAAGCTTCCAGAGAATATCCATGATGTAGTTCTTCTTAAGAAAGATGGTATCCCAACATATCATTTTGCACACGCAATTGATGACCACTTTATGAGAACTACTACAGTTGTCCGTGGCGGTGAATGGCTTGCTTCTGTTCCAATCCACTATGAATTATTCCATGTATTAGGCTTTAAGATGCCAAAATACGCACATACAGCACATCTTATGAAGTTTGATGAGGAAACAGGCGGAAAGAGAAAACTTTCTAAGAGAAAAGATCCAGAGCTTTCACTTGATTACTATAGAAAAGACGGCTATCATCCATACACAATGAAGGTTTATCTTCTTACACTCCTTAACTCTAACTTTGAGGAATGGCATGAGAAGTTCCCTGACAAGGATATCAATGAATTCCCATTCTCAGTAGATAAGATGAGTGTTTCAGGAGCCTTATTTGATAAAGAAAAGCTTCATAACATCTGTAAGAATGAGCTTTCCAAGTTATCAGAGGATGATTTATATGAATTCCTTCACAACTGGGCATTAGAGAATGAACCTGAGATGGAAAAGGTATGGTTTGCTGACAAAGAGAAGTTACTTGCTATATTAAGACTTTACATGGGTGTTGGTGCCAAGAGAAGAAGAAAAGACTTCATGTATGCTAAGCAGATATTTGAACTTATCAGCTTCTTCTTTGATGGCGAGTCTGGTGAAAGAGATGAATTCAGATTAGCTGATGACGAGGTTAAGGCTATTCTTAATGATTACCTTGCAGCTTATGACCATAATGATGATAACAGCATGTGGTTTAACAAGCTTAAGGAAATAGCTGACAAGAACGGCTATGCTTCTGATATGAAGGCTTACAAGGCTAATCCTGAGAACTTCAAGGGTAATGTATCAGATGTTGCAGAGGTGGTAAGAATAGCTGTAACCGGCAGAGCTAATACTCCTGATCTGTGGACTATTGTTCATATCATGGGTGAAGAGCAGATGAAAGAGCGTATAAGCCGTTTCCTTTAATTAATACTAGTTTATAAGTCAACATAATAAGGAGGCTATGTAATATGTATGACCTTATGATAATCGGCAGCGGACCTGCGGGAATATCTGCTGCACTCACTGCTAAAGCAAGAAATCTTAACTTTATATGGTTTGGTTCAAGAGCACTAAGCACTAAGATAGAGAAAGCCGAGAAAATCATGAATTATCCTGGACTTCCTGCTGTTACAGGAAGCGAAATGCAGTCTGTGTTCTTAAAGCAGATTGACGACTGTGGCATTACTATAACAGAGTCACAGGTTAATTCCATATATGACTGCAGCGGTTATTTTGCAGCCGGTGCTGATAATGAGATATATGAAGCCAAAGCTGTCATAATGACTGTTGGTATGACAACAACAAGAGAGATTGAAGGTGAAGCAAGGCTTTTAGGTTGTGGCGTAAGTTATTGTGCTACATGTGATGGAGCATTATATAAGAATAAGGATATTGCTGTTATATGTGCATCACCTAAATTCGAGGATGAAGTAACATTTTTAGCAGGACTTGCTAATCATATATATCTTTTCACACCTTATAAGGAAACCACGTTACAATATGATAACATAACGCATTTTAACGGACTTCCTGCAAGTGTTGACGGAGATAAGAAAGTAGCTTCAGTAACTTTCAAGGGAGAAGCTATCCCTGTAAGCGGAGCTTTCTTCTTAAAGGATTCTATCAATCCGGGTGTATTATTATCAGGACTTGATATGGCTGGTGGGCATATTATTGTTGACAGAACTCAGAAGACTAATATTGATGGTGTATATGCAGCAGGCGACTGTACAGGCAGACCTTATCAGTATGCCAAGGCTGTTGGTGAAGGAAATGTTGCTGTACACAGCGTACTTGACTATCTGAAAAAACATAAAGATAATTAGTTTAACAGGAGACGATTAATAATGGGTGAAATATGGGATATCTATGATGTCGATAAACAGCTTACAGGCCGTACTATGAAACGTAATGACTGGAACATGAAGGATGGTGACTATCACTTAACTGTTCTTGGTATAATCAAAAGACCTGATAATACATTTTTAATAACACAGAGAGTCTTAACTAAAGCATGGGCACCAGGGCACTGGGAAGTCTCAGGCGGTGCATGCCAGGCTGGAGAGACATCTTTTCAGGCTGTCTGCCGTGAGGTTTTAGAAGAAACCGGTGTTGATGTATCACATGCTGATGGCGGCTTTGAATTTTCTTACAGAAGAGATAATCCTGAAGAAAAGGATAATTATTTTGTTGATATCTATAAGTTTAACATGGATATTACAGAAGCAGATATACATTTACAGACAGAGGAGACTGCCGGTTTCAGATTTGCTACAGCAGAAGAAATCAAGGCTATCGCTGACAGAGGAGAATTTCTTCATTACGACAGCATAAGGAAGGTTTTTGAATAATTAATTTAAAGACAGGGAGTTTTTATATGCTGAAATATCTTAAAAAATACTGGCTTTTTGCCATTCTTGCACCTTTATTCATGGTGGGCGAGGTTCTTGCGGACCTCGTTCAGCCTCGTTTAATGAGCACCATCGTGGATGAAGGTGTTTTAGGTTTATCTAATAACGGTGTTGGTAATCTGAATCTTGTACTTACCGAAGGACTTAAGATGATAATATTCGTGATTCTTGGCGGATTATCCGGCATCTTATGTGGTGTGTGTGCTAATATTGCATCGCAGAATTTTGGTAATGATTTAAGAAAAGATATATTTAAAAATATTATGTCTTTCTCCTTAGAACAGACTGACAAATTCTCTACAGGTTCACTTATCACAAGAGTTACCAACGATATAACACAGTTACAGAATTTTATCCAGATGAGTATGCGTGGTTTTATAAGGACATTTATGCTTTTTGCCGGAGGCATAATATGCATGTTATCCCTTAATCTAAGCTTTGGTGCAGTTATCGCATGTGCACTGCCGCTTGTAACCATATGTGTTATATATTTTCTTTCTAAAGCTAATCCACTTTTTTCAAAACTGCAGCAAAAGCTTGATAATGTTAATAATGTAATGCAGGAAAATGTATCCGGTTTCCGCGTTGTCAAAGCCTATGTTAAAGAAGATTACGAAAAAGAGCGGTTCGGAAAATCCAATGACTACCTTGTAAATACTCAGCTTAATGTGCTGATGATTTTCTCATATATGCAGCCAATTATGAATATTATTCTCAACCTGTCTGTAGTTGCAGTTATTAAGGTCGGTGGTATTCAGGTTGCCAACGGTTCTGTAACACCAGGTAATGTCATGGCAGCAATTACATATGTCACACAATCACTTAATGCGGTTATGCGAATGACTAATATGTTCCAGACCGCATCAAGAGGTATTGCTTCAGGCAGAAGAATTAATGAAGTGCTTGCTTGCGAGCCTTCTATCAAAGATGGTTCATTTAACGCCACAACTTCTATTAAAGGTAAAATTGAATTTAAAAATGTAACATTTGCATATCCATTAACTGGCGATAAGAAGATTCTTGATAATATTAATCTGGTTATCAATCCCGGCGAAACTATCGGTATTCTCGGTGAAACCGGCTGTGGTAAAACAAGCCTTATTAACCTGATTCCAAGATTCTATGATGTATGCGAAGGAAGCGTGCTTGTTGATGATATTGATGTCAGGGAATATAACCTTAAGAATCTGCGTGAGCGTATATCTGTTGCACTCCAGAAAAGTGAAATATTCCAAAGCACTATTAAAGAGAACATCCGGTGGGGTCGTGAAAATGCAACTGATACCGATATTGCAAATGCAGCTTCTATCGCACAGGCTATGGAATTTATCAGCACTTCAGCAGATGGATTTGACACTCTTGTAACACAACAGGGAACGAGTCTTTCTGGCGGTCAGAAGCAGAGAGTTGCCATAAGCCGTACAATTCTTAAACAGGCAGAGATTATTATATTTGATGATGCAACAAGTGCACTTGATTTAAAGACGGAAGCCAGCCTGTATTCAATGCTTAAAAATGCAGATCCGGACACTACCAAGATTATTATTGCACAGAGAATTGCCTCTGTTAAAGATGCAGACAGAATTGTAATTCTTGATGACGGACATATAAGTGCTGTCGGCACTCATGACGAACTGCTCAAAAACAGTGCAATCTATCAGGATATATATAATTCGCAGTTGAATAAGAAATAGCAAGGAGATAGAGATATTATGGCTGAGGATAAGAATACATCACAGATTAATATGAAAATTCCCGGCATGAAGGGAGGTCCCAGAAACAGAGGTGCCGTTGTTGAAAAGCCTGTCAACAGTAAAGAAACATTTATGCGCCTTATGCAGTATTTTGCTAAAGAAATACCTGTAATTACTGCTCTTTTTATTGCCGTAGTTATAATGGTTGTATGCTCTGTCTATGCTCCAAAGCTTCAGAGTCAGGCAATTGATTATATTTCTTTAAGAAAATTTAATAATTTAAATCATATACTTATCTTCATGTTAGTGGTATACATAATATACAGTATATGCACATTTATACAGACAAGATTAAGTGCCATACTAAGTCAGAGAATTGTAAAGCATATGAGACAGGATCTTTTTGATAAGATTGTCGGCATGTCTGTCAAGTATCTTGACCAGCATTCACATGGCGACATTATGAGCCGTATGACTAATGATGTAGAGAATATCTCTAACACTGTATCTCAATCTATGAGTTCGTTATTCTCAGGCATTCTTACTATTATTGGAACTGTCGTTATGATGGTGGTTTTGTCCCCGCAGCTTGCATTATGTTCCTGCACAACAGTGATTCTTACTATATTTGCAACTAAGAATTTATCTAAAGCCATGAGGAAATTCTATTCCAGACGGCAGGTTCTTTTGGGACAGCTTAATGGTACTGTTGAGGAGATGGTCACTGGCATCAAGACTGTTACAGCATTTGACAGACAAGAAAATGTATGCAGTGATTTTAATAATACATCTGATGAACTTACCAAGGTTGGTATTAAAGCCGAGATTCTTGGAGGTTCTATGGGACCTGTAATGAATGTCATCAACAATACCGGCTTCGTCATTATTGCAGGGGCTGGAGGATATTTTGCTATTAAAGGATATGTATCCATCGGTGTAATATCAGCATTTATCGTATATGCCAAGCAGTTTGGCAGACCTATTGACGAGCTTGCCAATATATGGGGGCAGATTCAGACTGCCATAGCCGGAGCTGAAAGAGTATTTGCTGTTCTTGATGAACCTTCCGAGGACAAATCAGGTGAATTTACAATGGATAATTCTACCGGCAACATTGAATTTAATCATGTTGATTTCTCCTATATACCGGGAAAACAAGTATTACATGATTTCAACCTTAAGGTTAAAGCCGGGCAGAAGGTTGCACTTGTAGGAAGCACTGGAAGCGGTAAGACTACCGTTGTCAATCTTCTTATGAGATTCTACGATATTGACAATGGCAGTATAACTATTGACGGTGTTAATATTAAAGATATCGACTGTGAGAATCTTAGGAAGAATACTGCAATTGTTTTACAGGATACTGTTCTTTTTGCCGACACTGTAAAGAATAATCTTCTATATTCAAGACAGGATGCAACGGATACTGAAATCATTGCTGCTGCAAAGAAGGCTAACTGCCATAATATGATTATGCATCTTCCTGACGGATATGATTCAATGCTTGCCAAAGATGGACAGAATCTGTCACAGGGACAACGCCAGTTACTATCAATTGCAAGAGCATTTGTTGCCAGTCCTAAGATTCTTATACTCGATGAAGCAACCTCAAGTGTTGATACACGAACAGAAAAAAAGATTCAGGATGCAATGACTAATCTTATGAAGAACAGAACAAGCCTTATTATTGCACACCGACTGTCAACTATTCAGGACGCTGACGTCATAGTTGTTATGGATAATGGAAGAGTTGTCGAGACAGGTAATCATGAGTCTCTGCTTGCTGCTAAAGGCAGATATTATGAGCTGTATATGACACAGTTTGCTGGAAAAGCAATCTGATTAATAGGACAAGGAGATAAGAAAATTATGGATAATCGCAAGCATATGAGAACCGAAAAGAAAACAGCCGTAAAAAACAGTTTTGGACGGCTTCTGGCTACAGGTATATTTGTACTTATCCAGGTTGCGTGGCTGGCTTATCTTTTATTATATTTTTACAGGGACTACGCATGGATTTCATTATTAAGCACATTTATTGCAATTATTCTTGTGCTTAAGATATACGGAACATCTACTAATTCTGCCATGAAAATGCCATGGATAATTGTAATTCTTGCATTTCCTATACTTGGTATACTTATTTATCTGCTTTTTGGACGTTCCATTGTTACAAGAAATGTAAAGAAAAGATTTAATTCAATAGAAGCTGTCTCTTATACACATCTCCGAGCCCACGAGACCGGAGCCTATCTC
>ERZ1027228.780-NODE-780-length-12364-cov-8.159558_pt1 | contig 12364 bp, 9 predicted proteins | sample MGYA00519266_ERZ1027228 | MGnify/ENA primary metagenome ERZ1027228 (study PRJEB26926, sample SAMN06164465) | human gut metagenome | biome: ENVO:00009003; feature: ENVO:2100002; material: ENVO:00002003 | host: Homo sapiens | place: USA | collected 2012 ...
ATTACTCGATGATTGTAGCAACACGTCCTGATCCTACAGTACGTCCACCTTCACGGATAGCGAAAGTAAGACCCTGGCTCATAGCGATTGGGTGGATCAGTTCGATTGTCATTTCGATGTTATCTCCAGGCATGCACATTTCTGTTCCTTCTGGAAGGTTGCAAACACCTGTTACGTCTGTTGTTCTGAAGTAGAACTGCGGACGATAGTTGTTGAAGAACGGAGTATGACGTCCACCTTCATCTTTTGTCAGAACGTAAACCTGAGCTGTGAATTTTGTATGGCATGTAAGTGTTCCTGGTTTAGCAAGAACCTGTCCACGCTCGATTTCGTTTCTCTGAACACCACGAAGAAGAGCACCGATGTTATCACCAGCCTGAGCTTCGTCAAGAAGTTTACGGAACATTTCGATTCCTGTAACAACAACTTTACGTGTTTCTTCTTTGATACCAACGATTTCAACTTCTTCAGATACGTGAAGAACACCAGCCTCTACTCTACCAGTAGCAACTGTTCCACGTCCTGTGATGGAGAATACGTCCTCTACAGGCATAACGAACGGTTTGTCTGTGTCACGCTGTGGGTCCGGAATGTACTCATCAACTGCATCCATGAGTTCCATGATCTTGTCGCCCCATTCGCTGTTCGGGTCTTCAAGAGCTTTAAGAGCGGATCCCTGGATAACCGGGATGTCATCTCCTGGGAAGTCATACTCGGAAAGAAGTTCACGAATTTCCATCTCAACCAGTTCAAGAAGTTCGTCATCGTCTACCATATCGCATTTGTTCATGAATACAACGATGTACGGAACACCTACCTGACGGGAAAGAAGGATGTGCTCTTTTGTCTGAGCCATAACACCATCAGTAGCAGCAACAACGAGGATAGCACCATCCATCTGAGCTGCACCTGTGATCATGTTCTTAACGTAGTCAGCATGTCCTGGGCAGTCAACGTGTGCATAGTGTCTATGCTCTGTCTCATACTCAACGTGTGCTGTAGAGATTGTGATACCACGCTCTCTTTCTTCTGGAGCTTTATCGATGTTCTCGAAATCTGTAGCTGAGTTACCAGCAACTCTTTCTGCAAGAACTTTTGTGATAGCTGCTGTTAAAGTTGTTTTACCATGGTCAACGTGTCCAATGGTACCAATGTTACAATGCGGTTTTGTTCTCTCAAACTTAGCCTTTGCCATTTTAAAATGTCCTCCTTAAAAAACTATGCTCTTTCTTCCAGAGCATTTTATCAGTTTTAGACTTGCTATCCTTGATTATATTGCAAATCAAGGATATTTGCAAGCTTTTTTATTACTGTTCACTCCGTTCACAGTAACTTGGTCAAAATGTATTCCAAATCACCTACGGTGATAGCATTTTGCCCCGCATGTCTCGGGATTCTGCCATATTCATGGCAAAACACCTCGCGGAATATTCTCTGCAAACAGTAGTCTCTCTATTTATCAGTCTTTCTTAGAAAGAATCTTTTCCTGAACGGACTTCGGAACCTGTTCGTATTTCTCGAAGAACATGGAGTAGTTACCACGTCCCTGAGTTCTGGAACGAAGGTCTGTTGCGTATCCGAACATTTCAGAAAGCGGAACGAATCCACGGATCATCTTACCTCCGCCGATATCATCCATACCTTCGATACGACCACGACGGGAGTTGATATCACCGATAACATCACCCATGTAATCTTCCGGAGTAGTAACTTCGACTCTCATGATAGGCTCAAGAAGAATCGGAGATGCTTTCTGCATAGCATCCTTGAATGCAAGAGAACCTGCAATGTGGAATGCCATTTCAGAGGAATCGACTTCATGATAAGAACCGTCATATACGTTTGCATGAACGCCGACTACCGGGAATCCACCCAGAATACCAGCTTTCATAGCTTCCTCGATACCTTCGCCAACAGCCGGGATGTATTCCTTCGGAATAGCACCACCAACAACTGTGGATTCGAACTTGTACAGTTCTTCTCCGTTGGCATCCATAGGCTCGAATTTAACTTTACAGTGACCATACTGTCCACGACCACCAGACTGTTTAGCATATTTGCTGTCGATGTCTACGGCCTTAGTAATAGTCTCTTTGTATGCAACCTGAGGAGCACCTACGTTAGCCTCTACTTTGAATTCACGAAGCAGACGGTCAACGATGATTTCCAGATGCAGCTCACCCATACCAGCGATGATTGTCTGACCTGTTTCCTGGTTTGTATGTGCACGGAATGTCGGGTCTTCTTCTGCCAGTTTTGCAAGAGCTTCACCAAGTTTACCCTGGCCAGCTTTTGTCTTAGGCTCGATTGCAAGTTCGATAACCGGTTCCGGGAACTCCATGGACTCAAGGATTACCGGATGCTGGTCATCACAGATTGTATCACCAGTTGTGGTGAATTTGAAACCGATTGCTGCTGCGATATCTCCAGAGTATACTTTATCCAGCTCCATACGTTTGTTAGCGTGCATCTGAAGGATACGACCAACACGTTCTTTCTTGTCCTTAGTAGCGTTGAGTACATAAGAACCAGAATTCATAGTACCGGAGTATACACGGAAGTATGCCAGTTTACCAACAAATGGGTCTGTCATAATCTTGAATGCCAGAGCGGAGAACGGCTCTTCATCAGAAGAATGTCTCACGATCGGGTTGCCTTCCAGGTCAACACCCTCGATTGGAGGAATGTCTGTTGGAGCAGGCATGAATTCAATGATCGCATCCAGAAGTTTCTGAACACCCTTGTTTCTGTATGCAGTACCGCAGCATACCGGTACAGCTGTACATTCGCAAGTAGCTTTACGAAGAACTGCTTTCATCTTTTCAACAGTCGGTTCTTCACCTTCCAGATATTCCATCATTAAATCATCATCGAGTTCGCAGATCTTCTCTACGAGTTCTGTATGATAAAGTTCTGCTTCTTCCTGCATGTCTTCTGGGATCTCAGTGATGGAAATGTCTTCACCTTTCTCATCATTGTAGATGTAAGCCTGCATTTCGAAAAGGTCGATGATTCCTTTGAATTCATCTTCTTTTCCGATTGGAAGCTGTAAGCAGATTGCGTTTTTACCAAGACGAGTCTTGATCTGATCTACAGCATTGTAGAAGTTTGCACCGAGAATATCCATCTTGTTGATGAATGCCATACGCGGTACGTTATAAGTGTCAGCCTGACGCCAAACGTTTTCAGACTGAGGTTCTACACCACCTTTTGCACAGAAGACGCCGACAGCGCCGTCAAGTACACGGAGTGAACGCTCAACCTCTACGGTGAAGTCTACGTGTCCTGGAGTATCAATGATGTTGATACGGTGTTCCAGAGCACCTGGTTTAGTCTTGCAGTGATCCTGCAGAGTCCAGTGACATGTTGTAGCAGCGGAAGTAATTGTGATACCTCTCTCCTGCTCCTGCTCCATCCAGTCCATTGTTGCGGTACCTTCATGAGTATCACCGATTTTGTAGTTGACACCTGTATAATAAAGGATACGTTCTGTAAGAGTTGTCTTACCTGCATCGATATGAGCCATGATACCAATGTTTCTGGTACGCTCAAGCGGGTATTCTCTACCTTCTTTTCCAGCCAATTGGATTTCCTCCTTGATTAGAAACGATAGTGAGCAAATGCTTTATTTGCTTCAGCCATCTTGTGCATATCTTCTTTCTTCTTAACAGATGCGCCTGTGTTGTTCATTGCATCCAGGAGCTCGTTTGCAAGTCTCTCCTCCATAGTCTTCTCGCCTCTTTTACGAGAATATGTGGTGAGCCAGCGAAGAGCCAGTGCCTGACGTCTGTCTGCTCTTACCTCGATCGGAACCTGGTAAGTAGCACCACCGATACGTCTTGCTTTTACTTCGAGAAGCGGCATGATGTTGTTCATAGCCTCTTCAAAAACTTCGATAGCTGGTTTGCCAGCTTTTTCTTCAATTCTAGCGAATGCGCCGTATACAATCTTCTGAGCGACACCTTTCTTACCATCTAACATGATGTTGTTGATAAGCTTGGTAACCACTTTGTTATTGTACATCGGGTCTGCCAGAACGTCTCTTTTCTGAGTATGTCCTTTACGTGGCACGTTACTTCCCTCCTTAATCAAAATGATTAAATCATCGGTACTCACTATAAAAACTAAGGTGTTCGCACTGGTAAAGTCCTATATTTAACCCGCAACCGACAGGGTATATGGAATACCGTACAATATTTATAGCTATAAGTGAATCTTCGATTGATTGCTTATTTTCTATTTTGTCTCCCGTTCAGACGGGAACCTTCTTGAATATTGCATATTCAAGAAGTATCGCAAATTTCTCGCTAAGCTGCGAAATTTGCTTTATTTCTTTTTAGGTCTCTTAGCACCATATTTGGAGCGAGACTGTTTTCTGTTAGCTACACCTGCGGTATCCAGTGTACCTCTGATGATGTGGTATCTGGTACCAGGTAAGTCCTTAACACGTCCACCACGGATAAGAACAACGCTATGCTCCTGAAGGTTATGTCCTTCTCCTGGGATATAGCTTGTTACTTCGATACCGTTGGAAAGACGAACTCTGGCGATCTTTCTAAGAGCTGAGTTAGGTTTCTTAGGTGTTGCAGTTTTAACTGCTGTACAAACTCCACGTTTCTGTGGTGCAGACTGCTCAACAGCTTTCTTTCTTAAAGAGTTGAATGTTCTCTGCAGAGCCGGTGCTGTAGATTTCTTTACAGATGTCTGACGTCCTTTTCTTACTAACTGGTTGAATGTTGGCATTCCATTTCACCTCCCGATTATTTTCTCCATGGTTTGCCATGGGGTAGCGCGGTTGCTATTGTCAAATTTAAATGCCGGGCAACAAAAAAACAGCGTTCCTGTTGCACGCCTGCTCATTATATCCCGTAAAAATGCGGCTGTCAAGGCATTTTACATGATTTTTTCTTTTTTTTACGAATTCCTGATTATTGCTTTTTGAAGGTACTCTGTTTATAATATTGAAAAGATTATTTCGCTGATGCTGATAATCATTTTTACTTTATTGCTTTACTTCTATATAATAAGAAAGGATTTCTCATCATGAAAGAAAAGCTGAATCCTGGCATTCTTTTGCTGGTCCTGACTGGTCTTCTCTTTATTGCCGGAATTTTCCTTGTCGAACTCAGAACTGCCCGGCAGATCTCCGATTACGAAGCCCAGCTGGACACCTTCATTCAGCAGGTGGATGCCAAAAAAGAAGAACTTGATAACGCCAGTTCCGCTTACGCTGATGCGATCCAGTCTCAGAAGGATCTTCTCAACTGGAAGAAACAGCAGAATTCCGGTACACATCAGACCGTGAGTGAACGCCTTCCTGAAGCAGAATCTGCTGATACACAGACCTCTGTTTTCAATCAGAATACTTCGCCCGAATACAATTCTTTCACTTCAGGGGGAAACAACGATACTGAAGACGAAACAGCTGAGACCAACCCGCAGGATTCCGAAGATCTTTTCAGCGATCAATAACCTGCTGCACTTAAAAAGAAAGGATATCTTAATATGAATACCCCTAAACAGCAAAAACCTTTTTTTCTGTACATTATCATCAGCATTCTGGCTGTAGCAGTCATCGGACTTGGCGGACTGGCTCTGTATTCACTGAATGGTCTTGCCTCCCTCCAGTCCAAAGTCACTGAACTTCAGGATACCGTACAGGAAATGGCAGAAACATCCGCAAACCTCGTTGCTCAGTCCGATGAACTCAAGCAGCTCCAGGAACAAAATCAGCAGTCGTCTTCCAATACAGTTTCTGCTGAATCTGCAAGTCAGGAAGAAGGAACGCTTTCCCCATCCCACTCCTCCGAAACGGTCTCCTCTGAGACTACAACGGATGAAAGTCTGAACAATCTTCTTTCACAAGTCAGAACTCTTCTTCCACAGGATAATGGAAACTGGTCCGTTTACGTCTGCAACCTTATGAAAGGCACCGAAGGCACGATCGACAATCAGCCGATGCAGGCTGCCAGCCTGATCAAGCTGTTCATTATGGGCGCCGTTTACGAAAACTACGATCAGCTCTGCGAAACATACGATGCAGATACCCTGAACAGTTATCTCAATCCTATGATTACTGTTAGTGATAATGATGCTGCAAATACTCTCGTAAATATGCTCGGCGGCGGCGATGATTCTGCCGGCATGGATGTAGTCAATGCCTTTTGCCAGGCGCACGGATATACCAGTACTTCCATGGGCAGACTTCTTCTACACAGCAATGAAAATGGCGATAATTATACTTCCGTAAATGACTGCGGACATTTTCTCAAAGAGATCTACCAGATCAATGCAGGTACTGCTGAGAACCCAACTTTATCCCATGCCGATGCCATGTACTCTCTTCTCAAGATGCAGGAACGCCGCAACAAAATCCCGGCAGACATGCCGGAAGGTGTCAGCGTTGCAAACAAGACCGGCGAACTCGACAATGTTGAAAATGATGTTGGAATCATCTACAACACAACCAAAGGCATCGACCTGGTTGTATGCTTCATGTCTCAGAATCTGAGCAGTACCGGCAATGCGCAGGAAACGATTGCTCAGGATTCCCGTATGATCTACGGATACTACAACGAATAAAACGCATCACCCAAAAGCCATACGGTTTAAACAGATCGTATGGCTTTATTTTTATAAAAAAATCAGCTTTTTTCTTCCGAGGTTTCCCCGTCTGTATCTTCATAGGACATCTCCCATATATCAGCAAAAACCGCCAGCGGGCAGTCCGTAAGAAGACACATCAGCAAAAAGCACTCATACGGATTCACAATATAAATCTCACTCATTCCACATTTATGCAGGATCTTCTGTATTTCTTCAAGGAAATGATGATATCGATTATATGGATCATCATCCTGCATCTCCTGCGAAACAATAAAAAACTCCAACGTGATCAGATCAAAACGTTCCACCGGAAACTTATGATTTATGATGCTGTTGATCCGCTGTCTGCTGAACCGCTTCTGGCTGAAATGCTTCGCCAGAATAGACGCAGACATTTTTTTGAGATTTCCCATCTTATTTACAGGAATTCCACTGCAGATAACTTTTTCCACATCAGAATCCGTAATATCAGAAATATTCCACACTTTGTTGCGGTCTTTTTCCACTTCATCACCCTGATACATCCTGGCGATGATTTCCTTGGCATGAGTCAGAAGGCGCACAAATTCCTGAAATGCCTGACTCTTCTCTGACATCGGGTCATCCGCTCCAACCTTGACATAGGCCAGATACTTCAGAAGTTTCTCCTCATTGTCCAGGATCAATGCGCCTGAATATACCTTGGATGCCTCGGTGTAATCCGGATCAGGCTCCAGTTTCTCATAGGCTTTCTTAAGTTCTTCTGCCTTATGATAGCCAACTTGCATGGTATAACAATACCAGTAGATCACCTCATCCGGATTATGGAAATCAAAATCCTGCTCTCTCAGTACCCGTGTCAGAAAATCCGAAACATCCTCCGAACTCATACGAAGTCCAAAACCAAGCAAAAATACAGTCTCTCTCTTGACAGATGCCTGTGTCAGCCAGTTATTGACAAGAGATGTCAGTTTCGTTGATGTAGGATTCATTGATTTCGGTGTACAAGTCTCATGAAAAGACTCAATCACGATGTCTCTGTAAATATCCTGCGTTACTTCATTATAGGGTTCTTCGAGTCCTGCACGTTCATAAATATATCGTTTCAGGTGATCTCCAAAAGATACCAGTTCCATTTCTTTATATAAATAATGAAAAATAACATCAGCATCTTCGTCTTCAAACCCATCCAGACTGACGACCTGCCGGAATCTCTGTGCTGCTTTTCGTGTGAATTCAAAATCTTTGACAGAATCAAAAGCAACTGTCTGTTCAAAATCCAAATCCTGCATACGGTTTTTCATAGTCTGTCACCTTCATATTCTATAAAAAATAACTTAATAATTTTCTAAACCAGTTTTGTTCCTGCTCTGCAAGTTCGCAGAGTATTACTGTAATGTTGTCTCTGCCTCCTTTTTGGAGGGCCTGTTCTACCAGAAGCTCTGCTGTTTCCGCTACCGGAACTTCCCTTGCAAGAACAGCCGCGATCTCACTGTCAGTAAGCATATCTGTGATTCCATCTGAACATATGAGATACCGAGTCCCGATCACTGCCTCCTGTGCTGTGATCGTCGGCTCAAGTCCCATGCTTTCCTCCGGGATCCCAAGATACTGTGTCAGCGGCGGCTTGCCGAATCTTCCTCCCCCAAGGACATGATCCAGCGAAAGCTGATGTATCTGTCCTTCCGGCGAAACGCGGTAAATACGACTGTCACCCAGATTGCATGAATATACTTGGTCTGCCCCAAAAGCAAGAATTGCTGCAGTTGTTCCCATGCTGTTTATTTTATTTTCCTGTCCGTAATCACATACAGCACGGTTCATCTGGAAGCAGAGTTCATTCAGGAACTCTTCCGGATATTCTGAGATTTCTTTCTTTTTTTCTTTATAAAACTCACCACAGGATTCTGCTGCAAGGAATGCTGCCATTTCTCCACAGCTTTCGCCTCCCATTCCGTCAAATACGGCAAGAAGCGGAAAATCCTTCTGTTTTATCTTTCCGCTGCGGACATGACTCATTCCCTTGTTTTCTGAATCAAGACTCTCGCCACAGCACCAGAAATTGTCCTCATTATTATTCCGCACCTTACCTATGTGGCACGTATATGCATATTCAATCTGATACGCCATAGCCCTTCCTTTCTCAGGATGCAGATGTACTGTCAGCAGAGAGATTCAACTGAGCTTTGTACTCTTCCGCACGATCCCAGTATTTCTCTCCTCTTGTTACATACTCCTCACTGTCTGTCTCGTTATCATGACAACGGTTTTTGTCATCGATCCAGCGGATCAGCTTACCGTCCTCATAATAATATCTGTCTATTTTCTGCTCTCCGTCCTTCAGATCACTCAGCGTATTGTTATCAGCCCATATATAGGCAAAAAACAGTTCATCATTCCAGTAATAATATTCTTCATAATAACCATCTTCTGACAGATCCGGATAGATCAGTATCTTCATAACCTGCCAGTCTCCATTATCCCGCTGTTTCAGGTAACTGATCTTTCCTTCTTCTTCAGATCCGATCCAGCTGTAATCATTCAGATCATCGCTGATCTCTGTTGCCTGTGACTGAATTTTTTCCAGAGTCTCCTGAAGTTGTTTATTTTCTGCACTCTGAACCGTCTCTGTAACTGACTGCTTCAGACGCTGTAATTCTGCATTTTCTTTCAGAAGCCAGATAAAAACGCCCACAACAATACAAACTGCTATCACCATAATGACAGCAGCCGCAACAAGTGGCTCAAATTTCTGCTTTTTCTTTGCAGGTTTCCTTCGATGCTGTGGAGAACGGCTGATTCTTCTGCCTGTCCTTTTGTCTGTATTTCTCAGTACAACCGTTTCCTCAGGTTTCTCTTCTTCTGTAAAATTTCTGGCTGTTTCCGGAGGATCTGATATGATCTCCGGTTTTCTGATATCCGACAGTTCCGGCTGCCCAGGATATCGAACCTGCTCCAGTGCCATTCGAAATTCCTCAGCACTTTCATAACGATCATGGCGATCATAAGCACATGCTCTGAGAATCACGTCTGCAAAAGCCTCCCCTGCTTCTGCCGGCGGAGGCAGTTCCTCTCCTGCCATTCTCCTGTTCAGTGCCTCTTCCTTGTCCCGATACGTGATCAACTGCTTCTTAAGGCTGATAAAAGGAAGTCTGTTATGGTTTCTTAATTTATAAAGTACAATTCCAAGGGAATAGATGTCTACTCTGGCATCATATGCCTCTCCTTTGTACATTTCCGGTGCCATATAAGAAAATGTACCCTTCTTAGATAACCCACTCATTGTCCGATCCAGCTCCCGGGCAATGCCAAAATCTCCCAGTTTGAACTCCCCAAATCTGGAAACAAAAATATTCTCAGGTTTAATGTCTCTGTGAATGATATTCTGGCACTGGCAGTATTCCAGTGCTTTACACAAATCGATTCCTAAATGTATCACATCATCTTCTGAAAGTGCGCGTCCGGCACAATAATCAAGAAAGCTGGTCAGATATTCCATTCGGATGTAAATATCCCATCCAATATCGTCCAGATATTCCACTACTTTATAATCCTCAACAGAGACTACATGAGAATTGCCTCGAAAATACTCCATCGTATTCACTTCCTGGATACATTCTTCTACCAGGCTGTGAAAATATTCCTTTACCGATTGTTCATCCGGGTTTTCCGAACGAATACTGCTCAATTCTCCGGCATTCGAGGGAATCGTAATAACTTTGATCGCAGAATAAAAGGTCTTGCCCTGCTCTGTACGTTTTGCCTTATAGACCTTACCGAAGGATCCTTCACCGATCTTCTCCACGATCTTCCATTCCGGCCATACAGAAACCGGAAGTTGTTTGTCCATCTATCCTCCCTCCTCTCCTCTCGTAATATGATCTATATTTATTTGAATGTAATTCGTAACTGTTCAATAGCCTCACAGTTACATAACTTCTATTTTATTCTAAATCCTATATCTATATAAAAAACACTAAGTAACTCTATGTCTTTAAAACTCTGTATCTTTGAAACTTCCATCAGGAAGTGCTTTTAGTATAGCATGTCCACCCGCGTCTGTCTGTAGTTTTCGCTTTTCTTCCATCTTTTTTCACACAATCTTTATACTTTTCCTGCAAAAAGAAAAAAAGAAGCCCCAGATTTACTTTGATCATAAATCTGGAACTTCTTCTGTAGTTCATTTATTCTTCTGTTGTATCGATATCCTCATCGTCCAGAAGGATCTCATCCTCTGCATCATCAGAAACATCCTCTGCGGATTCTTCTTCCATTGTCAGCATTTCATCATCCTCTGGAAGTTCATCTACAGGCTCTTCTTCTGCCACAGGTGTTTCCTCCGGCATTCCTGTATCAAGCTGAATGTCTCTGTAACGTTTCAGACCAGTTCCGGCCGGGATCAGCTTACCAATGATAACGTTCTCTTTCAAACCTACCAGGTGGTCAACTTTACCCTTGATAGCAGCTTCTGTCAGGACTTTGGTTGTTTCCTGGAAGGACGCTGCTGACAGGAAGGAATCTGTTGCCAGGGAAGCCTTGGTAATACCAAGCATAACCTGTTTTCCTTCTGCCGGTGTCTTGCCTTCTTTTTCAAGTTTTTCGTTAACTTCTTCGAATTCAAGAACATCAACAAGTGTTCCCGGAAGGAATTCTGTATCTCCGTTTTCTTCGATACGGATCTTCTTCAGCATCTGGCGGACCAGAACCTCGATATGCTTATCACTGATTTCTACACCCTGGAGACGGTATACTCGCTGAACCTCACGGAGCATGTAATCCTGAACAGCACGAACACCCTTGATTCTCAAGATATCGTGTGGGTTTACACTACCTTCTGTCAGCTCATCACCAGCTTCAAGTACCTGTCCGTCTGTGATCTTGATACGGGATCCATAAGGGATCAGGTAAGTCTTGGAGTCGCCGTCTTCCGGATTGGTAACAATGATCTCACGTTTTTTCTTGGTATCGTTGATAACTGCAACACCAGGGATTTCTGTGATGATAGCAAGACCCTTAGGTTTTCTTGCCTCAAAAAGCTCCTCAACTCGAGGAAGACCCTGTGTGATATCTCCACCGGCTACACCACCACTATGGAATGTACGCATGGTAAGCTGTGTACCAGGCTCACCGATAGACTGTGCTGCGATGATACCAACAGATTCTCCAACCTGAACAGCTTCACCAGTTGCCATATTTGCACCGTAACATTTAGCGCAGACACCAACCTTGCACTTACAGGTCAGGATCGTACGGATCTTAACTTCTTCGATCGGACCACCGTTAGCGTTTACACCCTCACTCATGATACGTGCTGCACGTCTTGGTGTGATCATATGGTTTGCTTTAACAAGAACTTCACCATCTTTGTTTGTGATGGTCTCGCAGGAGAAACGTCCTGTGATACGTTCCTGAAGGTTCTCGATCTCTTCCTTGCCATCCATGAAGCCTTTGACATACATACCAGAGATCTCCGGTCTGTTTTCACAGCAGTCTGTTTCACGAACGATAAGTTCCTGAGATACGTCAACCATTCGTCTGGTCAGGTAACCAGAGTCGGCTGTACGAAGAGCGGTATCGGACATACCTTTACGAGCTCCATGCGCGGACATGAAGTATTCCAGTACTTCAAGACCTTCACGGAAGTTTGACTTGATAGGAAGCTCGATAGTGTGACCAGTTGTATCGGCCATCAGACCACGCATACCGGCAAGCTGTTTGATCTGCTTATCGGAACCACGGGCACCGGAGTCAGCCATCATGAAGATGTTGTTGTATTTAT
>ERZ1027228.798-NODE-798-length-12224-cov-7.934917_pt1 | contig 12224 bp, 10 predicted proteins | sample MGYA00519266_ERZ1027228 | MGnify/ENA primary metagenome ERZ1027228 (study PRJEB26926, sample SAMN06164465) | human gut metagenome | biome: ENVO:00009003; feature: ENVO:2100002; material: ENVO:00002003 | host: Homo sapiens | place: USA | collected 2012 ...
TAGGCTCCGGTCTCGTGGGCTCGGAGATGTGTATAAGAGACAGCATTTATATAAAAGAAATGAGGTAGTCAAATGTCAATTAAAATTGCATTAGCAGGTAATCCAAACTGCGGTAAAACAACATTGTTTAATGCTTTGACCGGTTCTAATCAGTTCGTTGGTAACTGGCCAGGTGTTACAGTTGAGAAAAAGGAAGGTAAATTAAAGGGACATAAAGATGTAACTATCATGGATTTACCAGGTATTTATTCACTTTCTCCTTATACTCTTGAGGAGGTAGTAGCAAGAAATTATCTTATTAACGAAAGACCTGATGCAATCATCAATATCGTTGATGGTACTAACATTGAAAGAAACCTTTATCTTTCAACACAGATTATGGAACTGGGGATTCCAGTTATTATGGCTGTTAACATGGTCGATATCATGGAAAAGAACGGAGATAAGGTTGACCTTGCCAAGTTAGGAAAGAACCTTGGATGTGAAGCTGTTGAGATATCAGCTCTTAAGGGAACTGGCATTAAGGAAGCAGCAGAGAAGGCTGTTAAGCTTGCAGAGAGCAAGAAGCTCAATACAATTGCTCACAAGTTTGATGATAAGGTTGAGGCAGCTATATCTGCAGTAGAAGATAAGCTTGGTCTTGATATTGTTGAAGAACAGAAGAGATTCTTTGCTATCAAGCTTCTTGAGAAGGATGATAAGATTAAAGTCCTTATGAAGAATGTTCCAGATGTTTCAGCTGAGATTGAGACTCTTGAGAAAGAATTTGATGATGATACAGAAAGTATTATCACTAATGAAAGATATACATATATATCTTCAATTATCAGTGGATGTTTTGCAAAGAAGTCTGAGAAGAAGCTTTCTACATCAGATAAGATTGATAGAATAGTTACTAACAGATTCTTAGCACTTCCAATATTTGCAGTTGTAATGTTCATCGTATACTATGTATCAGTTACAACAGTTGGTACATGGGCAACAGACTGGGCTAACGATGGTGTGTTCGGTGATGGCTGGCATCTCTTCGGAATTGGCACTTCAGCTTACGAAGAAGTAGCTGATGAGTATGGTGATTCAGATGCAATCATCGGGGCATATATCGACAGCCTTGGTGATAAAGGTGAAGAGTATGCAGATGCTATTGATACAGAAGCTGATGATTATGATTCAGATGCAGCAGTAGCAGCATTAAAGAAACTTGAAAACACAGTTCCAGCTAATCTTACATTAGATTATGATGTAGAAGATGAGGAAAATCTTAGTGTAACAACAGAGACAACAGATGCAGCTGGTGTTAAGGAAGCTATTGAACAGTGTATAGACAATGATGGTGCAGCTCCAGATCCTGCTAATTATGGTGTATGGGTTCCTGGTATCCCAGTGCTTCTTGAGTCAGGACTTGATGCAATTGGTTGTGTAGACTGGTTAAAGGGTCTTATCCTTGATGGTATTGTAGCCGGTGTTGGTGCGGTACTTGGCTTCGTTCCACAGATGCTTGTATTATTCATATTCCTTGCATTCCTTGAGTCTTGCGGTTATATGGCACGTATAGCATTCATTATGGATAGAATTTTCCGTAAGTTCGGTCTTTCAGGTAAGTCATTCATTCCAATGCTTATCGGTTCAGGTTGTGGTGTTCCTGGTATCATGGCTTCACGTACAATTGAGAACGACAGAGACCGTAAGATGACAATTATGACAACAACATTTATTCCTTGTGGAGCTAAGCTTCCATTCATAGCAATGGTTGCCGGAGCTATCTTTGATGGTGCTCCATGGGTTGCTCCATCAGCATACTTCCTTGGAATATTCTCAATTATCTGCTCAGGTATCATCTTAAAGAAGACAAAGTTATTCGTTGGAGATCCGGCACCATTCGTTATGGAGCTTCCAGCATACCATCTTCCAACAGTTGGTACAGTATTAAGAAGCATGTGGGAGCGTGGATGGTCATTCATCAAGAAGGCCGGAACAATCATCACACTTTCAACAATCATTATCTGGTTCACAACATACTTCGGATTTGTTGATGGAACATTTACAATGCTTGCAGATGATCAGATTGACTTCTCTATTCTTGGCAGAATTGGTAAAGCAATCGCATGGATATTTGCTCCTTTAGGATTTGGTAACTGGCAGGCAACTGTTGCTTCTATTACTGGTCTTGTTGCTAAGGAGAATATCGTTGGTACAATGGGTATCCTTTACTCAGCAGGTGAGGGAACAGTATATGCTAACATGGCAGCTACATTTACAGTAGTAAGCGGATATGCATTCCTTGCATTTAATCTTCTCTGTGCTCCTTGCTTCGCAGCAATGGGTGCTATTAAGAGAGAGATGAACAACACTAAGTGGTTCTGGATTGCAATCGGATACCAGTGTGGATATGCTTACCTTGTAGGTCTTGTAATTAACCAGATTGCTGGTCTTATTACTGGCGACACAGCATTTAATGTATTCACAGTAATCGCAATTCTTATAATTGTTGGCTTCATTTATCTGTTATTCAGACCATATAAGGAAAGTAAGACATTAAAGGTTGATTCTAAGAAGCTTTTAAATGCAACAAAGTAATTAAATGATATATTATCGGAGGTGTAATTATGCTGGGAACAATTATAGTAGGAGTTATATTAGTGATTATAGTTGCGCTTATTGTACGCAGTATGGTACACGACAAGAAAAACGGTAAATCGTTCACATGTGGTGGCGACTGCGGTAAATGCAAAGGTCACTGCCATTAAAAGGAGGTAACGGGTGGTCAGAAATCCTGATAAAGACAAAGACATTATTATTTCTCGTCTCAAGCAGCAGGGTTGCAGGATAACTAAACAGAGGCTTATGCTTCTTGATGTAATTCTTGAAGAGGACTGCTCAAGTTGTAAAGAGATTTATTACAAGGCAGTAAAAAAGGATCCTAAGATTGGGGCTGCAACTGTATATAGAATGGTTAATACACTGGAAGAAATCGGTGCAATTAACCGTAAGAATATTTACAGGATAACTTGTGATGAGAATGATAATGGCGGTTATACTGTAAGATTAAACGATGATTCGTCAATTAATTTATCAGAAAGCAAATGGAGTAAAATTATTGAGTCAGGGCTAGAAGCCTGCGGATACATTAAGAATCAGAAGATAACAAGTGTAGTTGACAGGAAAAAGGCAGTTTCAGTTAATAAATAATATTTACTAATAAGGGAGAGATGAAACTGTTTCATCTCTCCTTTTGCTATATTGAGAAGATTTCTCAATAAGTGGATTTATGTAGAAATGTTACATAATGTGTAATATAATAACCGTCAAACTTAAGAAACATTTATTGTCCAATATGGACAGAGAGGAGCACAGTATGAAAATTAATAACTTAAAGAAACCAGGACTTTTTGCAGCAGGTGTATTATTTGGAACAGCTGGAATTAAGATTCTTACAAGCAAGGATGCAAAGAAGCTTTATACTAACTGTACAGCAGCAGTTTTAAGAGCTAAATCATGCATAATGAAGACAGCTACAACTGTTCAGGAAAACTGCGAGGATATATATGCTGATGCTAAGACAATCAATGAGACAAAGTATAACACAGAAGAAGTTGTACTTGATTCAGTAGATGAAGATGAGGAAGCGTAACAGAGTATGAAATTCATAATAAAGCATGATGTGCCCGGAAGAATCCGCGTTCACATGGATGCTTCTGGCATGACTTTTACACAGGCAGATACTTTGCAGTATTATCTTAAGAATCTGCAGGGCGTCACGAATGTCAAAGTGTATGAGAGAACTGCTGATGCAGTCGTTGAGTACAGATGTTCAAGAAAAACCGTGATTGAAGCTATTGCTAGGTTCAGATACAGCAATGTAGAGGTTCCTGAAGATGTTCTTGCAACATCAGGAAGAGCAATCAATTCTCATTATACTGAAAAGCTGGCAGATCAGGTGTTGTGGAGAATGACTAAGAAATTGTTTATTCCGGCACCGGTATGTGCGGTATTAACAACGGTATCTTCAATGAAGTACATTTATAAAGGAATCAGGACACTGCTTGCAAGAAAACTTGAAGTGCCAGTTCTTGATGCAACTGCAATAGGAGTTTCTATCTTAAGAAGAGACTTTAATACAGCTGGTTCAGTAATGTTTCTTCTTGGTATAGGTGAGATAATAGAGGACTGGACACACAAGAAGTCGGTTGACGACCTGGCAAGAACGATGTCACTTAACGTTAATAAGGTCTGGTTAAAGACAGATGATGCAGAAGTACAGGTATCTGTGAAAGATGTTAAGGACGGAGATAATGTAATAATCCGGATGGGTAATGTAATCCCATTTGATGGAACTGTTATCAGTGGTGAGGCTATGGTTAATCAGGCTTCACTTACAGGAGAATCTGAGCCTGTAAGAAGAGGTGAGGGAACTTCTGTATTTGCAGGAACTGTAGTAGAAGAGGGCGAGATAGTATTCAGGGTTAAGCGTGCCGGAGGCTCAAGCAAATATGACAAGATTGTCAGGATGATTGAAGAATCTGAGAAGTTAAAATCAGGTCTTGAGTCAAAAGCAGAGCATCTTGCAGATAAGCTTGTACCTTATTCACTTGGTGGAACTGCACTTACATATCTGTTAACACGCAATACTACTAAGGCATTGTCAATACTTATGGTCGATTTCTCATGTGCATTGAAACTTGCTATGCCTATTACGGTACTTGCAGCAATAAGACAGGCAAGTCAGGCGAGTGCAACAGTCAAGGGCGGTAAGTTCTTAGAGGCAATTGCTGAAGCGGATACTATCGTATTTGATAAGACAGGTACACTTACAAAGGCTAAGCCAACAGTAAGCAGGGTATATTCATTTAACGGAATGCCGGAAGATGAGCTGTTAAGAATAGCTGCGTGTCTTGAGGAGCATTTTCCACATTCAATGGCTAAAGCTGTTGTTAATGAAGCTGGCAGAAGAAACCTTATGCACGAAGAGATGCATTCTAAGGTTGAATATATTGTTGCACATGGAATATCAACATTTATCAATACAAGCAAGGTTATCATAGGAAGCCATCACTTTGTATTTGAGGATGAGGCATGTGTAATTCCAGCAGGAAAGCAGGAGTTATTTGACAGTCTTCCAGATGACTGCTCACATCTTTATATGGCAATTAACGGTCAGCTTGCAGCAGTTATATGCATAATTGATCCATTAAGAGAAGAAGCACCGGAGGTTATTGAAGGGCTTAAGAAGGCTGGAATATCAAAGGTTGTCATGATGACCGGAGACAGTGAAAGAACAGCCGCCTCTATTGCCAGAAAGGTTGGAGTTACTGAATATTATTCAGAAGTTCTTCCAGAAGACAAGGCTAAGTTCGTAGAGAAAGAGCGGGCAGCCGGACGAAAGGTAATTATGATTGGTGATGGAATTAATGACTCACCAGCGCTTTCAGCAGCAGATGTAGGTATTGCCATAAGTGATGGTGCTGAGATTGCAAGAGAGATTGCAGATATCACTGTCGGCGCAGATGATCTTAACCAGATACTTATGCTTAAGAAATTAAGTGACAGTCTGATTAAGAAGATTAACAGAAATTACCGTGTGATTGTCGGATTCAATTCCGCACTTATTGCACTTGGTGTAACGGGCGTCATACAGCCTACAACTTCAGCACTTCTTCATAATACATCAACACTTGTTATAAGTCTTGAGAGTATGAAGAATCTGCCGGTTTAAGACTATGAAACGGACTCATCTTCGGGTGGGTTCGTTTTTTATTTGAAGGCAAAAAGTTCTGATTGGATAAATATATACTATACCCATAAGGTACAACCCAAATTAATAATTGCAGGATATTAAAAATATTGCTCTTTTATATAGTGAGGATTTAAAAGGAATAAGATTAGCTCCGGCATATGATTTATTAAGTACTGTTATATATGACAGCAGCACAGAGAAAATGTCGCTTAACATAGATGGCGAATATGATATAAGGAATATAAATCAGAAGTCGTTTGAGAATGAGGCAAAGAAACTTGGTCTTGGAAAAGGAATAGCAACGCAGCATTTTTTAAGTATGGTTGAAAAATTTGAGATGGCACTTGAACAATCAACATATGAACTTGAGGAGCAGGGATATGGAGTTGCAGTCGATATACAGAAACAAATATTAAAAAAAGCAGGAATTCACAACTTTAAATTGACTAATCCGTAATTTAATTATATCATAAGTAACTAGGGACACTTTGTTTCACTAAAGTATAATGGGAGGAAGTTATATGTATTCATTTGATGAAGTATTAAACTATGATCCAGACCTTGCTAAGGCTATGGATGATGAACTTGGAAGACAGAGAAGCCACATCGAGCTTATCGCTTCTGAGAACCTTGTAAGTAAGGCAGTTATGGCTGCTATGGGAAGCCCTCTTACTAATAAGTATGCAGAAGGATATCCTGGAAAGAGATATTACGGCGGCTGTGAGTATGTCGATGTTGTTGAGACACTTGCAATTGAAAGAGCAAAGAAGCTTTTTGGCTGTGAATATGCAAATGTACAGCCACATTCAGGAGCACAGGCTAACTTAGCTGTATTCTTCGCACTTGTTAATCCTGGAGATACAGTTATGGGTATGAGCCTTGACTGTGGTGGACATTTATCACACGGTTCACCAGTTAATATTTCTGGAAAATACTTTAACATCGTTCCTTATGGTGTTACAGCAGACGGATTTATTGATTATGATGAAGTATTAAGAATTGCCAAGGAATGCAAGCCTAAGATGATTATTGCAGGAGCTTCTGCTTATGCAAGAACAATCGACTTCAAGAAGTTCAGAGAAATCTGTGATGAAGTTGGCGCATTACTTATGGTAGATATGGCACATATTGCAGGTCTTGTAGCCGGTGGTGCACACCCAAGCCCAATTCCTTATGCAGATGTGACAACAACAACAACACATAAGACACTCCGTGGACCAAGAGGAGGTATGATTCTTGCTTCAGCAGAGGCAGCAGAGAAGTTCAAGCTTAACAAGTCTGTATTCCCTGGAATTCAGGGCGGACCTCTTATGCATGTTATTGCTGGTAAGGCAGTGTGCTTAAAGGAAGCACTTGACCCAAGCTTTAAGGTATATGCTGAAAATGTTGTTAAGAACGCATCAGCACTTGCTAACGGACTTATGAACAGAGGCTTTGATATCGTATCTGGTGGTACAGATAATCATCTTATGCTTGTTAACCTCTTAAGCAAGGGCAAGACTGGTAAGGAAGTTGAAAAGCTTCTTGATGCAGCTAATATTACATGTAACAAGAATACAATTCCTAATGACCCGGCTTCTCCATTCGTAACAAGCGGTATCAGACTTGGTACAGCAGCCGTTACAACAAGAGGCTTCAATGAGGCTGATATGGATGTTGTTGCAGAAGCAATTGCTATGCTTGTTGATGATGTAGATGCTAACCAGGCTAAGGCAATGGAGCTTGTTAAGGGACTTACAGATAAGTACCCACTTTATGAATAAAGATTTTTTCTTGAAAATTCCTTAAGAATTAAAGAAAAAATGCATATTTTTGTTATTGCAATTTCAGGCACTTGGTACTATAGTTAATGGCGAAGTGCAAAGGGGCACGAAGGTGAAAGCTTTCGTGTCTTTTTTTGCATTCAGGAAACTAAGAAAGGTGCGTGGCGTTATGGGAAAGTTAGAAGGAAAAGTTGCGGTAATTACCGGAGCATCTAAAGGCATCGGTGAAGGAATCGCCAAAGTGTATGCAAAGTATGGTGCAAAATGTGTGCTTGCAGCAAGAGGCCCTAAGGTGCTTGAACTTGCAGAGCAGTTAAAAAGCGAAGGGTATGAGGCAACAGGTGTTCAGGTTGATGTATCTGATTACAAGAGTGTTGAAAGAATTGTTGAAGTTGCTGAGAAAACATATGGAAAGATTGATGTGCTTGTATGTAACGCAGGTGTATGTGTTCTTGAAGACTTTCTTGAAGATGACACATTTGAAAATAGAGACTTACATCTTGATATTAATGTCAAAGGTGCATGGAATGTGGCAAAAGCAGTTATTCCAAGCATGATAGCAAATGGCGGTGGTGCAATCGTAGTTACAAGCTCTGTAACAGGAGATATGGTAGCTGATCCGGGGGAGGTTGCATATGCAACATCTAAGGCGGCACTGGTAGGATTTACAAAGGCGCTTGCAAGAGAATTTGCAGACAAGAATATAAGAGTTAATGCAATATGTCCGGGATATGTAAGGACACCGCTTGTTGAAGGAATGGCAAAGCAGTCAGACCCGGAGAATCCTGAGAGAGCGATACAGGCAATTGCAGATGCGGTGCCTTTAAAGAGGCTGGCTGACCCTGAGGAGGTCGGAGAGCTTGCAGCATTCCTTGGCTGTTATGAATCAAGCTACATAACAGGAACACAGATAGTTATTGATGGCGGAAGCACATTGCCGGAAACAACATCTATGGGACAGTAATTAAATATAAGAAAAGTACAAAGGCGTACATGAATCGGAAAGATTTGTGTACGCCTTTTCTGATTGGAGGATAATGACATGGCATTTGAAAATGTTGATTTATTTGATGCGGTTGCAAATGCTTCGCTTGAAAAATACGGATGGCAGGACAGATGTGAGGCGAAACTCATAGTGCTGTCGGAGAATGCAACCTATATGGTCAAGAACAAAGAAACAGGTGAAAAAGAGGGAGTGCTTAGAATAAGCAGACCAGGTTATCACACATTGGATGAGCTTAATTCAGAGATGAAGTGGTTAAGACAGATTAATGACTACACACCGCTTCTTGTAGCTAATCCTATAAAAGGGCTTGATGGTAAGAATATACAGGAGATTACAGGACCGGATGGAAATGTATATTTCTGCGTTATATGTGATTTTCTTCTGGGAGAAGCACCTGATGAGAATAACGAGGAGCAGATGGTAAAGCAGTTCAGATATCTCGGTGAGACAACAGCTTATCTTCACCGTCAGACAGAGATATGGAACGGAACAGACAAGCTTGACCGTATGGTATGGACTTACGACACGATAATAGGTGAACATGCTGCATGGGGTGACTGGAGAGCATTTCCAGAGATGACCCCGGAGGCAGAAAATATATTGTCAGAGGTTTCAAGAATTATTAAGAGAAGACTTGAAAGATATGGAACTAATGAGAATAATTTTGGACTCATACATGCAGATTTAAGATTAGCTAATCTACTTATTGAGGGCGACCAGATTAAGGTTATTGATTTTGATGACTGCGGTTTTGGATGGCACTTACATGACCTTGCGTCAGCACTTAGTTTTATTGAGGACAAGCCAATTGTTCCAAAGCTTGTAAATGCATGGCTTGCAGGATATAAGAAGGTTCTTCCGTTCACTGATACGGATTTTGAAGAAATAGACACATTTATAATGATGAGAAGATTACAGCTTACTGCATGGCTTGCATCTCATCAGGAATCAGGTCCGGTAGCAGAATTAAGTGTCGGCTGGATGGACGGAACCATGGAATTAGCCGAAAGGTATCTTAGATTATTTGGATAGGCACATAAGAAATCTTCGTGACAACAAATCATGAACAACAATAAGGGAGGAAGCTATTATGGGCGAAAAGAAAACAAATGCATTATCTAAATCAATGAAGCTGATTTATGTATATGCAATGGCAACGGGAGCAATATTTACATTTATGTGTTACTGGGATGGTATATTCATGTCATATACAGGTCCCGGAACATTCTTGGCATTTGCACTTATGACACTGGCAGTACTGCCAACAGCATTTGTGTATGCTGAATTCTCGACAATGTTACCAAGTACAGGTTCGTGTCTGGTATTCAATACGGTAGGTATTAACAAGCATGCAGGTTTCTGGTCAGCGTGGCTTATCATGTGTGCATGGATAGCCGTTCCTGCAGCAGGTGTACTTGGAATTATCGAATGGTTAAATCATCAGTTTGGTCTGGGACTTACAGGTGGCAAGGCAGTTATTGTCGGTTCATTAGTACTGTGCTTCTGGTGCGTACTCAGTCTTTATAAAAATGTTGTAGCAGGCAAGGTTCAGTCATTCATGCTTATGGCTGGTATCGCAGGTATTCTTATATGTTCATTGCTTTTTCTGTTCAGTGGACACTGGAGCATTGCTAATTTCGCAGATTTCTTTACAAGCAGCAATGAAAAGCAGTGGGGTGGTAACTTTGCGACCGGTATTGCATGGGTTGTTGGATGTTCATTTATGATAACACCATACTTCGGATTCGAGACAGTACCAGCAATGGTTGAGGAGGGCGACTTCCCAATTAAGGACCAGAAGAAAGCTATTCTTGGTTCAGTTATAACATGTGGTGCTATATATACAATTTTCTACTTCTGTCTTGCAGGTGCAATGCCTTGGGCAGAGCTTACTAATGGCGGTGACTGCCACCCATTCATCACATTTGAAGCATTACAGTACTGCTTCGGTGATAAGATTGCATGGTTTGTCCTTATAATGGGTATTGTCGGAGTTGTATTCCCAATTGGTACATCAGTACTTGGTTTCTGGTATTCAGGCGTCCGTATGATATACGCTATGGGTCGTCAGAATTTCCTTCCAAAGCAGTTCTCATACACTAATAAGTACAACCAGCCAACACTTCCTAACATACTTATTCTTGTTGTAAGTATTGGATTCATTGCAATGCAGAGTATTACAGCATTCTTTGACCTTATGGCATTCGCATGTGCATTGTGTTATGTGATTACTTCAATATCTTCACTGGTGCTTTTAAAGAAGCATCCTGAATGGGAGAGACCATACAAATGTGCAACAGGACTTAAGATAGCCTCTCTTATAATTATGGCAATTATCGCATTCTTCTGTACTATCGGTATTGGAAAGGCAACATGGTTAGGATTTGCGGGATATATGGGTGTAGGTCTTATCCTATGGCTGTATATGATTCTTATTAAGTGGAAGCATGAAAAGGTATGGATGAAGACACCTGATGGTGATAAGGAATATTAAAATGTGAAGAAAAGAGGTTATGGATTATGAAAGAATTAGAGATAGTTATAAAGCCTGAGAAGCTGGAGAATCTTAAAAGGATTCTTGACAGTGAAGGCGCAAGAGGTGTAATGATTACAACAATATTTGGCTACGGTCACCAGAAGGGCGCAGGTCAGGTATATACAAGAGATGAAACTCCGGGTATCAATCTTTTACCTAAATTAAGTGTAAGAACTGTCGTAAAAGACGAGATAGTCGAGGGTATAATTAACAAGGTATTGGAAGAACTTAATACTAACAGTTTTGGTGATGGTAAGATATTCATCAAGGATATTGAGGGAGTAGTCAAGATAAGAACCGGTGAAACCGGTAACGACGCTCTGTGATAAAGCTTTCTTACTTTCCTAATCTTTTTGTAGAGGCAGCCGTCCTGTTTGATCAACAGGGCGGCTGCTTATTTTTGAGAAGTGGTGGCATATTGAAGTCCATATATCTGAATGAAGATTGTATGAAATTATGAAAAGTAAAATTTGGAAGTGAAAATATCAGTCATAGGTGATATAATCAACGATAGTTTAAATGAAAAGGAATTAGAAATTATGAGACATTTTTCGAGAACAGAATTAAAGGCAGCTATTAATATGCTTAAGGAGTTTACTGCGAAGGGCAATTTTGCAGTTCTTATGTATATGGGGGATACTGATAAGCTTGAGGTATCACAGACTCTTAATTCGGATATGAGCTGCTTTTTATTATATGGAAGCATCCAGCCACTCGCATTTTTCTTTGCAGAAAATATTCCTATGACTGCGGGTGAGTTAGAAGAGATTATTAACAAACAGTCAGCAGTGTATGAAGAAGAGATGGACAATTACAGAAATGCACTAAAGGAAAGCGGTGCAGATAATGGACTGTTTATTACTAAATATGAAAGTATGATTCATACATTTATTGCATATGATCCTGACCAGAGTGGTGACAGAGACTGTTATGCACCATTTATTGAGGGTGCATTCAATGTTGAACCGGGTAAGGGACAGTTTGTTAATGAAGTTATGAGACTTGAAGTGTATGATGATGAATATGAGGATGACTGTGTAATCCAGAAGAAGCATTTTGTATATCTTCCATCAGTAAAATTTATGGGAGCATTCAATATGCGAATGATGATGAGTATGGTTGATGCACAGTATAACTACTGTCTCTTATACACATCTCCGAGCCCACGAGACCGGAGCCTATCTC
>ERZ1027228.806-NODE-806-length-12146-cov-6.329832_pt1 | contig 12146 bp, 8 predicted proteins | sample MGYA00519266_ERZ1027228 | MGnify/ENA primary metagenome ERZ1027228 (study PRJEB26926, sample SAMN06164465) | human gut metagenome | biome: ENVO:00009003; feature: ENVO:2100002; material: ENVO:00002003 | host: Homo sapiens | place: USA | collected 2012 ...
CTTTATCGCAATGGCCATCGGTGACAGACCGGCATTGGCACTTGGCTTTGTAGGTGGCATGATGGCAGCCAACGGAAAGTCCGGATTCCTGGGTGCACTGGCAGCAGGTTTCCTGGCAGGCTATCTGATCCTGGGACTTCGCAAGATCTGCGATAAGCTTCCCGATGCCATTGAAAAGCTGGCACCGGTACTGATCTACCCGGTAGTGGGTATCCTGATCATGGGACTGGCAATGAACTTCGTGGTAGAACCGATCATGGGTGGCATCAATACAGGACTGAATAATTTCCTGAGTGGTATGGGTGATTCCAGCCGGATCGTACTGGGACTGATCCTGGGCGGCATGATGGCTATCGATATGGGTGGCCCCTTCAACAAGGCAGCTTATGTATTCGGAACCGCAGCAATTACCGCAGGCAACTACGACATCATGGCAGCTGTTATGATCGGAGGTATGACTCCTCCCTGTGCCATTGCACTGGCAACCCTGTTATTCAAGAATAAATTCACCAAGGAAGAGAGAGACGCAGGTCCCACCAACTTCATCATGGGCCTGGCGTTCATCACCGAAGGTGCGATTCCTTTTGCAGCATCCGATCCTCTTCATGTGCTTCCTTCCTGCATCATCGGTTCGGCACTGGCAGGCGCCCTGTCCATGGCATTCCACTGCACACTGATGGCACCTCACGGCGGAATTTTCGTATTCCCTGTAGTAGGTAACGCAGTGATGTATCTGGTGGCACTGGTGGCAGGTACGGTAGTGTCCGCACTGCTGTTGGGTGTATTGAAGAAAAAAGTAACCACATGAGCAAAAGGGAAGCTCTGAAAGAGCGGTTTTGCGAATGTGGGTGCTGAATAGTTACCGTAATATAAAAAATCAGAAAAGGAGATAAGAAAATGAAAGAATTTAAATATGTTATCACAGATCCCGAAGGTATCCATGCTCGCCCAGCAGGAGAACTGGTAAAGGCAACAAAGGAATTCCAGAGTGCCATCACTCTGACCAAGGACGGCAAGACCGGAGACTGCAAGAGAATCTTCGGCATCATGGGGCTGGCTGTTAAGGCCGGCAACGAGATCACCCTGACCTTCGACGGTGAGGATGAGGAAGCAGCTTATGCAGCTGTTACGGAATTTGTGAAAGCAAACCTCTAAGTAATCATAATATTATTGTCGGGAGAGGAGAAAAGTCATGGAAGTCTACCAGGGAAAAAGTGTATTCGGCGGAATTGCCATTGGCAGGATCAGTGTTCATAAGAAGGATGAGCAGCAGGTAAAGCGTGTGAAGATCGAGAATCCCGACCGGGAGATCGCTCGTTACAGACAGGCCAGACAAACCGCCATGGAGCAGCTGCAGAATCTGTACCAGAAAGCCTTGAAAGAAGTGGGAGAAGCCAATGCAGCTATTTTCGAGATTCATCAGATGATGCTGGAGGATGATGATTACAATGAATCCATTGAGAACATCATTCATATGCAGCAGGTGAATGCAGAGTATGCGGTGGCTTCCACCGGAGACAATTTTGCACAGATGTTTGCCTCCATGGAGGATGACTACATGAGAGCCAGATCTGCGGATGTCAAAGACATTTCCGAGCGCGTATTAAGTGTGCTGGGTGGCAGAACGGCAGGCATGGCGGCATCGGAAGAACCCGTGATCATTGTGGCAGACGACCTGGCACCCTCCGAGACGGTACAGTTGAACAAGGATCTGGTATTATCCTTTGTAACGTTACATGGGTCTGTGAATTCCCATACGGCGATCCTGGCCCGCACCATGAGCATTCCGGCACTGATCGGCACCGATATCCCTCTGACCGATGCCATAGACGGAAAACTTGGTATCGTGGACGGACGAAACGGCTGCATTTATGTGGATCCCGATGAAGATACTCTGTCGAAAATGCAGCAGCTAAAGCAGGAGGAGCAGGAGAAGAAAGAACTGCTCCAGACCTTAAAGGGACGTGAAAATATCACTATTGACGGTAAGAAGATCATGCTCTATGCTAATATAGGTAACAGCAAGGATCTGGCGGCCGTATTGCAGAACGATGCCGGCGGCATCGGCCTGTTCCGCAGTGAGTTTTTATATCTGGAGAGAGAAACCTTCCCTACCGAGGAAGAACAGTTTCAGATCTACCGCACTGTGGCGGAGACCATGGCGGGAAAGCCTGTGATCATCCGTACACTGGACATCGGTGCAGACAAGAAGTGTGATTACTTCGAAATGGAGCCGGAGGAAAATCCGGCCATGGGATGCCGTGCCATCCGTATCTGTCTGACCAGACCGGAGATCTTCAAGACACAGCTCCGTGCATTGTTCCGTGCCAGTGCATTTGGTAATATCTCCATCATGTATCCTATGATTATAAGTGTGGAGGAAGTACATCAGATCAAGGAAATCGTGGCAGAGGTAAAGCAGGAACTGACAGAACAGGGTGTGGCTTTCGGAGAACCGAAGCAGGGTATTATGATCGAGACACCGGCTGCTGTCATGATGAGCGCAGAGCTGGCGAAGGAAGTGGATTTCTTCAGTATCGGTACTAACGATCTGACCCAGTACACACTGGCCATCGACAGGCAGAATCCGAAGCTGGATGCATTTTACGATCCGCACCATCCAGCAGTGCTTCGCATGATACAGATGGTCGTGGAGAATGCCCACAAGGCAGGTATCTGGGCGGGCATCTGTGGAGAACTGGGAGCAGACCAGACACTGACCAGACGTTTCCTTGCAATGGGTGTGGATGAATTATCCATGTCTCCCGGAAGTATTCTTCCCGTGCGTAAGATCATACTGGAGACAGATGTGACAAAGGAAAGAGAAAATAACAATTTATGCTGACAGAACAACGTTATGAGATCATTCTGAAATTATTGGAAGAAAAAAACAGCATTACGGTGGCCGAGGTAAAAGATCTGTTAAATACGTCGGAATCCACGGTACGCCGGGACATCACAGCATTGCATAATGCCGGGAAGCTGGTGAAGGTCTTCGGCGGAGCAGTGGCATTAGACCGTACGGTGGCAACCCATGAGCCTACGGTAGAACAGAAGGCAACGGTGAATGTGGAAGCCAAACAGCTGGTGGCGGCGAGGGCAGCAGCTCTCATCCAGCCGGAGGATTTTGTCTATCTGGATGCCGGAACCACAACGGCAAGCATGCTTTCTTTTCTGACAGAGAAAAGTGCCATTTTCGTGACCAATGCAGTAGCTCATGCCAAAACACTGGCAGCAGCGGGATTCCGTGTGTATCTGGTCGGCGGAGAATTGAAGGGTTCCACAGAGGCCGTGGTAGGTAACCAGGCTTTGATGAATCTGCAGAGTTATCATTTTACCAAAGGCTTTTTCGGGACCAATGGGATCAGCAGGCAGAGTGGCCTGACCACACCGGATATGAATGAGGCCATGGTGAAAAAGACTGCCATGGGACAATGCAGAGAATGCTTTATTCTGGCAGACCATTCCAAGTTCGGAAATGTCAGCTCTGTGACCTTCGGGGCGTTTCAGAGTGGAACGATTCTGACGGACGGCTGCCCGGAGGAATATAAAAGCAGCGGGAATGTGGTCATTTGTGGTTAAACTGGAGAAAACTGTAAACCGCAATTCCCGGTGATCACAGACTAAAAATAGGAATGTGACGTACACTATACCCTATACAGCAATGACAGAAGTATAGCGGGGGAATGTGTATGAAACTATGGATCACAGAAACGGAAAAAGTAAAAAGGCAGGCAGGAGAAGATGCAGTCATCATTTTGCAGCTCTGGAAACAGAAGGTGCGCAGACTGCGGATTTACCGGGCCTGCCTTTGTGCTGCCCTTATCCTGGCCGGTATGGGACTCTTTGGCTACAGCTATTATCTGGTGGACAGCAGTATTCCTTCTGTTATTTATATGCGGGCGGAATCGGAGGAATCACTGGCACTGGATATTCCCGCAAAAGGTGAGATTTTAAGTGTCAGTGAACAGGGAACCAGTAATATTCCCCAAGGTGCCGTGACACTGGATCTGAGTCAGCCGGTGACTATGAAGACCGGAATGACGGACAGCCTTGAGATGCAGGTGAAGCTGTTCGGGATCCTGCCTTTTAAGCAGGTGGGGATCCGGGTGATCGAGGATCAGCAGCTGATCCCGGTAGGTGTTCCCATCGGAATCTATGTCAAGACCGAAGGGGTAATGGTCATAGGTACCGGAGATTTCCGTTCTGTCAACGGGGAGAAGGTGGCTCCGGCGGAACATATTTTGAAAAGCGGCGATTATGTGGTGAAACTGAACGGCACGGAAGTGGCGGACAAGGATGATCTGATCACCCGGATCGAAAACGGTAGTGGAGAAGCAGCGATTTTGACGATCCGGCGGGGCGAAGAATATTTTGATGTTAAAATCGATCCGGTACAGGATCAGACGAAAAAATATAAGATCGGTGTCTGGGTCAGGGACAATGCCCAGGGTGTGGGAACCATGACCTACATTGACAGCCAGGGAAATTTCGGAGCACTGGGGCATGGAATCAATGATGTGGACACCAGCAACCTGATGGAAATGAATGACGGAACCCTGTACCAGACGGAGATCATCTCCATTCAGAAGGGAACGGCCGGTCATCCGGGGGAAATGACGGGAATGATCGTCTATTCTGATGACAGGATTCTGGGGGATATTACCAGCAACAGTGTCCGGGGAATCTTCGGCAAGTGCAATGACAAAGCACTGGCACTGGGAACGGAAGAGGCGATGCCCATTGGATTAAAACAGGAGATCCGAAAGGGACCGGCGCAGATTTTGTGTACCGTAGACGGCACCACCAGATACTATGATATCGAGATCACCGACATTCATCTCGATCATGACAACGTGAACCGGGGAATCGAACTGAAAGTCACAGATTCTGACCTGATCGCCCTGACCGGAGGAATCGTCCAGGGAATGAGCGGGGCACCTATCATCCAGAACGGTAAATTCGTAGGAGCCGTCACCCATGTTCTCGTGCAGGACAGTACCAGAGGATATGGGATTTTTATTGAGAATATGCTGGAGCAATAAGGTTGCCGTCCGGCAGTCAATATGGTAAAATAAATTAAATATGCATTCAAATGCAAAAATGGATTTGTAATGTGAGGAATAGGGAAAATGCGCTGACGTATGAAGAAGATGCGAAGAAATGTCTGACCGCCGGAATGAATGCACATCTGGCGGAACCGTTCCAGATGGAGAAAGCGATCGCAGCCATTGCGGAACATTGTAAGAAATAATAATTTTGGGCAGATTTTTCAGAGGATAGGGATATAGAGGAGAAAGAAAATGAGTATACAGCAGCTCAGAAATCTGACCACGCTCTGCTACATCGAGCAGGACGGAAAATATCTGATGCTTCACCGGGTGAAGAAGGAAAATGACATTAACAAAGACAAATGGATCGGCGTGGGTGGTCATTTCGAGGCGGACGAAAGCCCGGAGGACTGTGTGCTCCGGGAAGTAAAGGAAGAGACAGGGTATACTCTGACGGCCTACCGGTTCCGGGGAATCATCACCTTTTTATACCGGGACGTCTGTGAGTATATGTGCCTGTATACGGCGGATGGATTTACGGGGGAACCGAGGGAGTGTGACGAAGGAACGCTGGAATGGGTGGAGATCAATAAGGTGGAGGAACTGGATCTCTGGGAAGGGGACAAGATCTTTTTCCGGCTGCTTCGTGAGAACCGCCCCTTTTTCTCCTTAAAACTGTCTTACGATGAGAATGGTATCCTTCTGGATGCAGTACTGGACGGTGAGCCGATAACGACAAAGGAAGGCAGAAAAACGCCGGAGGCGGAAAGTGGGACAATGAATTGAATTTTACGGAATTTGTACGGAACTATCACATACAGTTAAACGAACAGCAGATGCAGGCGGTACAGGCCACGGAAGGTCCGGTACTGCTTCTTGCGGTTCCAGGAAGCGGTAAGACCACCGTACTGGTCAGCAGACTGGGCTATATGATCTATTGCCTGGGAATAACACCGGAGTCGATCCTGACAGTGACCTATACGGTGGCGGCAACGAATGATATGCGCAGGCGGTTTGCGGGGATGTTCGGAGAAGCGGATGCAGAGCGGCTGGAGTTTCGCACCATCAACGGCATCTCCCAGAAGGTACTGCAATATTTTGCCTACCGTACCGGGAAAACGCCTTTTCAGGTGGCAGATAAGGAAGCCTCGGCGGCCGTCAAACAGTCTTTTCTGGAAGTAACGGGGAAATACGCCACGGAAAATGATATCAAAGAGACCCAGCTGGATATCACCTATGCGAAAAATATGCGTCTGACACCGGAGAAAATCCGGGATATGGACACGGATGTGGAGAAATTCCCGGAGATATTCCGTACTTATAATGCGAAACTCAGGCAGATGCAGATGATCGATTACGATGATCAGATGATCTACGCCCTCAGAATTCTGGAACAGTATCCTGAGGTACTTGCACATTTCAGGGAGCAGTATCGGTATTTCTGTGTGGATGAAGCGCAGGATACTTCGAAAATACAGCATGATATGATCGACCTGCTGGCGGCGCAGAGCCGGAATCTGTTTATGGTGGGAGATGAAGACCAGAGTATCTACGGCTTCCGGGCAGCTTACCCTCAGGCACTTGTCTCCTTTGAGGACAGACACCCGGGAGCAGGGATCCTTCTCATGGAGACCAATTACCGCAGCAGGCAGGAGATCGTCCGGGCGGCGGATACTCTGATCCAGAAGAATAAAAACAGACATCCGAAGAAGATGACCGCGGCCAGAGAAGGTGGTGGCTGCGTTACAGAGATCAAGGCAGTATCCAGACAGGGACAGTACAATTATCTGCTGAAAGTAGCCCAGGACTGTGAACAGGAGACGGCAGTATTATACCGGAATAACGAAAGTGCACTTCCCATCATTGATCTGTTGGAACGTAAAGGATTGTCCTGCCGGGTGAAAAATTCGGATATGACCTTCTTTTCCCATCCGGTGGTCAACGATATCTGTGATTTTATTCAGTTGTCTCTGGATCCATGGGATGGGGAGGCATTTCTTCGGATCTATTACAAAATGGGAGCCGGTATCAGCAAAAAGGCGGCCATGGAGGCGGTGGATGCCAATACCAGACGACTGACACTGTTGGATACGGTGGCGGAAATGGATGAGGTATCCGTTTACACCAGAAAACAGTGCAAGGCACTGGCTACCCATCTGGACAATATGCGGTATGAGTCAGCAGGAAAAGCTATCTACCGGATCCTGAATTATATGGGATATCAGGAATTCATGGATACCCACGGGTTGGACAGTGGCAAGGCGGAGATATTAAAGGCCCTGGGAGATCAGGAGAACAGCCTGTTTGATTTTCCTGCAAGATTACAGAAGCTGCAGGAGATGATGCGAGAGGGCTACGGGGATCCGAAGAGTAATTTTATCCTGTCCACGATCCATTCCAGCAAGGGACTGGAATACACAAGAGTGTATCTGGCGGATATGCTGGCGGGAGTGATCCCTTCCCAGATTCCGGGGAGGGGTTGTGTACCGGATTCCCCGGAGGCAAATGCCTATGAGGAAGAGAGAAGGCTTTATTATGTGGGAATGACGAGAGCGAAGGAACAGCTGTATGTATTTACCTTTGGACCGAATCTGACCTCTGCTTTTTCAGGAGAAGTGTTTGAGAAAACGAAGCCGTTAAACGCTGTAAGAAAGACCGGTACGGCTGTCGGGATCAGAGGCTCGCTGCTAAAGACACCGGACAAAAAGGTGCAGAAGCTGCCGCCACGGGAAGTGGAGGCCTGCATCGCAGCCTGTGAGTCCGGACGGGAAGTACAGCATCAGAAATACGGAACCGGCAGGATTGCGTCCGTATCGGCTGACGGCATTGCCCAGATTCTGTTTGCGGGCGAAAACAGTACCAGAAAAATATCCCTTCCCATTGCGTTTTCCGGGAAGATACTTACCTTAAAATAATACATACCAGAGAGGGACAGCGATGTATACAATCGTAGTGGCAGATGACGAAGAGGAATTACGTAGAGCAATCATAAGGAAGATCGACTGGGAGAGCATCGGATTTCAAGTCGTGGGGGAAGCGGAGAACGGCATCGAAGCTTTGGAACTGGTGGAGAGGATGGAACCGGATCTGCTGCTTACGGATATCCGGATGCCTTTTGTCTCCGGAATCGAGCTGGCAAGACAGGTCAGAGAGGTACGTCCTACCACACAGATCGCCTTCTTAAGCGGCTTCGATGAATTTTCTTATGCCCAGCAGGCCATCCAGTACAATATCATCAGTTATATGTTGAAACCTATCACTATGGCGGATCTGACGGAAGAACTGAAGAAGATCAAGCTTAAGATCGACGGAATCTTTGCGGAATTTGATGCCAGAAAACATGATAATCCGGATCTGCAACAGTTTTTTCTGCCCCTTTTGCTAGATGATTATGCCAGCTTTGAGGGGCAGGACCGGGAGGAACTTTTACAGGAACAGGCGGTTAGCAACGGCTTTTTGAAGGATCGTAATAATGCCTTTCAATATGCGGTGCTGGCCATCACGGTGGAGGATACCAACGGGAAGAACCGTACGAGACCGGAACTGGTACATTCCGTGGATATGATACTGCAAAAATATATGAAGCATTATTCTTTTGCCATGGACGGCAGGATCATTGCAGTGCTGGCGGCCACCACGTCGACCTTCGACCGGTATCTGCATATTGCCGTGGGAGAGATGGTACAGAGTACGGAACGCATTCTGAAAATGCATTGTCATATCGGTGTCAGCCGTATCAGAGAACATCTGAGAGAATGCCACGAGGCCTACAGAGGAGCTATGAGTGCATTGGGATATTGCACTCCGGGAGAGAGCAACATCCATTATATTGCCGATGAAGAGCGGGATAACACCATGGACATGGAGCTGGCGGCGGAATGTGTTACTCAGATGGAGAATCTGATCCGTGGTGGTTCCCGAGAGGAACTGGAAAACTATCTGAAGGATGTATTCGGCAAACTGGAGGTGCAGCAGGATGCTGCCCTGAAATGCAAATTCCTGATCTTCCGGATGTCCTCGGCGCTGATCCGCATTGCCTATACGGTGACCGAAGATTCCGCCCTGTTCCAGCGTTTTGCCATGCTGGAAGGTCCGATACGGGAATCCAGGGATCGTTTCACAGCACTTTGCCTGGAAGTATGGGAACTGGTCAATGCGGGCAAGAAAAAGAGCAGCCAGATCCTGTGTGAAAAGGCCATACAGATCATCGACAAGGAGTATGGGGATCCGTCCCTGTCTCTGGTGGGCGTCAGCAACAGCATTCATGTGAGCCCCAATTACCTGAGTGCCCTGATCAAAAAAGAGACCGGGTCAAGCTTCGTGGATCTGTTGACGAAAAAGAGAATCGAAACGGCAAGGGAACTGGTACTGGGCAGTTCCATGAAGATGCGGGAGATTGCGGAGCGCTGCGGTTACAGCGATCAGCATTATTTCAGCTACTGCTTTAAAAAGTATTGCGGGGTATCTCCCAATGCCATGCGACAGGAGAAAGAATAAGATATGAAGAAGCAAAAAACGTCCCTTTCTTTTATCATTACGACATTAGTGGTGGGACTGGTTACCCTGTTTTTGCTGTGGTCCACTTTTTACTTTTTTTCTCTTTATGTCGGAAGTATGAAACAGGCGGCACATACCAGCAGTGAACAGGCGGTGACTCAGGCTTCCAATACCATTTCTAACTACATCGGAGATATGCAGGAGATCATGAGTCTGATCGAGAAGGATCTGACAAAGAGCGGCGGAAGTACCGGGCAGACACTGGAGACTCTTTGCAGTGTCCGGTCGGATCTGGTGGCGGTCTATATCTATGATGAGCAGGGGAAGCTGGTGGATTCCCATACGGGAACTCATACTCTGAAGGAACATTATCTGAAGGATCTGTCTTATATCGAACTGGATTCCTACAGCCCCGGGGTACTCTATCTGTCGGAACCCCATGTGGAATCTCTGTTGCAGGACTATTATCCCTGGGTGGTATCGGTCTTACAGGAGATTCCCGGAGCAGACGGACAGAAGCTGCGGGTAGTCATTGATATCCGTTTCTCCAAAATATCGGATTATGTGGACAATGTGGGAATCGGACAGCATGGCTACTGCTTTATCACAGACAGTAACGGAGAGATCATCTATCATCCCCAACAGCAGCTGCTGTATTCGGGTCTTAAGACGGAAGCCACGGAGGGACTGGATCTGAGCCACAACGGTTCCTTTGAGACCGAAGAACTGATCTGTAGTGTCCGGGAGCTGGATAACTGTAACTGGAAGGTGGTGGGTGTCAGCTATATCAGTGAACTGGTGACGGCCAAAGAGATGGAACTGTTGGGAAACATCTGTGTCATGCTGACAATCATTCTGCTGACGACCATGGTGGTCAGTGTTCTGGTATCCAGACTGGTGACCAATCCGGTGCAGCGTCTGATCCGGGCTATGGAAGAGTTCGAAAAGGATGCTGCGGGATATGTTTATCAGCCTGTGGAAGGCACCACGGAGATCGAGGCACTGTCACAGTCCTACGAGCACATGGTAAGAAAGATCCAGAAACTGATGAAGCAGGTACGTCAGGAAGAGATTTCCCTGCGCAAAACGGAGTTAAAGGCTCTGCAGGCCCAGATCAATCCCCACTTCTTATATAATACGTTGGATGCCATCGGGTGGCTCTGCGAGGAAGAAAGGTGTCAGGATGCCGTGGAGATGGTCAATGCTCTGGCGAAACTGTTTCGTATCAGTATCAGCAAGGGGCACGAATTGATCACCATTGAAAAAGAAGTAGAGCATGCCAGAAGCTATTTAAAGATCCAGAATTTCCGCTATAAGAATCAGTTTTCCTATGAGTTTCAGGTGGAAGAGGACTGCCTGCAATATTACTGTAACAAGATCACCCTGCAGCCCATTATCGAAAATGCCATCTATCACGGACTGGACCGTATGGTGGATGAAGGACGGATTCTGATCCGCATCTACAGCGAAGGGGAAGATGTGATCTTCCGGGTGGAGGATAACGGTGTCGGTATGTCAGAGGAACAGTGTCGGTCGATCCTTCATAAGGAGCCGGGAGATAATTCTGGCATCGGCATCAAGAACGTCAACGACAGGATTAAGATTTATTTCGGAAAAGAGTACGGTCTTTCCATAGAAAGCGAACTGGATGAAGGCACTACTGTGATCATACGGATGCCAAAGGTGGAAGAAAATGCAGCGGCAGGATGGGAGAAAGTATGAGAAAACAGAAAATGAAAAAAATACTGTCCCTGCTGGCTGTGGGTGTCCTGCTTCTTATGAGCATGTGTGGATGCGGAAAAGAAGCTGAGACAGGGAAAACCCAGGTGGCTATGATCGTGAAGTCCACGGAGAGCGCCTTTTTTAAAAGTGTCTTTGCGGGTGCCCGGGCGGCGGCTACGGAATACAATCTGAATGTTACGTTTAACGGCCCGGAATCGGAAGAAGATTATGTGACCCAGAATGAGATGGTGCGGCAGGCCATGGAGGACGGAGTGGATGTGATCGTTTTCTCTGCGGTGGATTACAATGCCAATGCGGAGATCATCGGTCAGGCCGCCCAGAGAGGAATTAAGATCGTTGTCATTGACAGTGATGTCAACAGCAGTATGGTAAGCTGCCGCATTGGGACCAATAACCTGCAGGCCGGTGTGAAGGCGGCGGAAGCAGCTCTGGCGGTGGGAGAAGACGAACTGTATATCGGTATCGTGAATTATGATGTGAATTCCGCCAACGGGCAGCAACGGGAACTGGGATTCCGGCAGACGGTGGAGCAGGACCCGAGAGTAAAGGATATTACCACCATCAATGTCCTTTCCACCACGGAGGATGCCAGAGCGGGAGCAAAAGAGATGCTTTTGTCGGATTCCAGGATCAATGTGGTGGTGACCTTTAACGAATGGACCAGCCTCGGTGTGGGCTGGGCCATCCGGGATCTGGACCGGGGAGACAGGACGCAGGTGGTGGCGTTTGACTCCAATGTGGTCTCTGTGGGAATGTTGGAGACCGGGGAGGTGGATGCCCTGATCGTGCAGAACCCCTATGCCATGGGGTATCTGGGAGCTGTCTCTTATACACATCTCCGAGCCCACGAGACCG
>ERZ1027228.823-NODE-823-length-12061-cov-8.693986_pt1 | contig 12061 bp, 12 predicted proteins | sample MGYA00519266_ERZ1027228 | MGnify/ENA primary metagenome ERZ1027228 (study PRJEB26926, sample SAMN06164465) | human gut metagenome | biome: ENVO:00009003; feature: ENVO:2100002; material: ENVO:00002003 | host: Homo sapiens | place: USA | collected 2012 ...
GCACCGGCGAGGGCGGCTCCAACTGGCTCTCCCGATGGCGGCAGAAACAGGACATTCGGCAAAGTTACTATGCCGCCGCCCATTCGGGCACAGCGGCGCAGACCGCAGGCGGCAAAGCGGCATCCAACGGTGCATCTGCCACCCGATCCGGCGTGGAGCAGGTCATCGACAAAGGAAGATCGGTGGTCAGCACCGCAGTCAACGGCATTGCCAATTTGGCAAAGAGCAACGCGCATGTTCTTTTGATCGTGGGCGTTTTTCTTTTGCTCCTGCTGCTGGTCATGTCAGCCTTTTCGTCCTGTTCCATTCTGTTCTCCGGCACCACGCAGGTATCCGGGCAGACCATTTATACCGCAGAGGACCGGGACATCCGGGGAGCCGAAACCGACTACAAGAAGCTGGAAAAGGAACTGGATAAAAAGATCAAGCGTACCCCCACCGACCACCCCGGCTATGACGAATACCGATACCATCTGGATGCTATTGAACATGATCCTTGGCAGCTCACTTCGTTCCTGACTACTCTTTATGACGACTACACCCGCAGCGAGGTGCAGGCAAAACTCAAGGAGACGTTTGCCAAGCAATACAAGCTGACCACATGGGTGGAAGTCCAGACCCGGTACCGCACGGTAGTGATGATCGACATTTTTACTGGCATCCCCTACACCGTGCAAGTCCCCTATGAGTATCGAATTTTTCACACAAAGCTGGTGAATAAAGGGCTGGAGGTCGTTATCCGGGAGGAACTGGACAACGACCAGTGGAAACGCTATGAGATCTTTCAGGATACGTTGGGTGGTCGGCCATATCTGTTCAAAGGTGGACTGCCGCCCGGTGGCTCCGATGGCTCTGGCGCACCGGGCATTGATTATCAGGTTCCGGCAGAAGCCCTGACCAACAGCGAGTTTGCGGCCATCTACAAGGAAGCTCAAAAGTATGTGGGCACGCCCTATGTGTGGGGCGGCTCCACCCCGGAAACCGGGTTCGATTGCAGCGGCTACGTCTGCTGGGTGTACAACCAGAACGGCTACAATGTAGGGCGCACCACCGCCAACGGTCTGTGGAACAAGAGCCAGCATATTTCTGAAGCCGAAGCAAAGCCCGGAGACCTTGTTTTCTTCGAGGGAACGTATGATACGCCGGGGAAAAGTCATGTGGGCATCTACCTTGGAAACGGCAAGATGGTGTCCGCTGGCGACCCCATCAAGTACGCAAACATTCACTCGTCCTACTGGCAGAAATATTTGTCCGGTTTTGGGCGGCTCTCAAAATGATTGGAGGAAGAAATGAGCGAAAAACTCGATAAGCTGCGCGCTTCTCTGGAAAAGGAAAGGGAGCGTCGCATTAAGATCAACACTCGCATTGAAAGCCTTGAACGACGGATTCAGGAAGCAGAAGCTGCCGAGGTGAATGAGATGGTGCGCACCGCCAAGGTTACGCCGGAACAGCTTGCCGCCCTGCTGCGCCAGTCTGCAACTTCCACTCCGACCCCGGCTGCGTTGTCCGCAGTCGGTGCTACGTTCAACAAGGAGGAATCTGATAATGAAGATGATGAATAAGTTCTGTGCCCTGATGTTGTCGGTGGCACTGTGCGCTGGCATGGCGGCTCCTGCTTTTGCCTATGGCGGTGAGCCTACGGAGGAAGTGGAACAGCCTGTCCTGACTTCTACCACCGATGAAGAAGATGTAGTCACCGTGACCGATGAGGAAACCGGTGCTCTGACCCCGGAGGGCAACCTGACACTGGTGGACGATTACCACACCAATTATTCCGATGGCAGTGGTCAGCAGTTCATTACGCTGGTGTCGAAGTCCGGCAACACATTCTATCTGGTCATTGACAGGAATAGTAAAGGGGCGCAGACCGTCCATTTTATGAACCTTGTGGATGAAGCCGACCTGTTGGCTCTGATGGAGGAAGAAGATGCGGACGCTTATACCGCCGAAAAGGAAGCGGCGGCGCAGGCTGAACAGGACAGGCTGAAAGCCGAGGAAGAAGCCAAGAAAGCCGCAGAAGAAGCGGCGGCATCCGGCACGGAACAGCTCAAGGAAAACAAGGTCACAAAGATCGCATCCGGCTTTCTGGGTGTGGTCGTGCTGATTGCACTGGCGGCAGGCGGCGGTTATCTCTATATCAAGATGAAGGGCGTAAAGCCTGCGTCCAAGAAAAATCAGCCGGACCCGGATGCGGATTATCACGATGAGGATGAAGATACGCTCCAGCTGCCGGAGGATGATGGTGACGAGGACGAAGAAGTGGATGTCAACGAGGATTATGAAGCGGAATCGGACGATGAACCTGTCTGATTAACGCAGCGTTGACCGGTGGGGCGGCTGAAAAGCCGTCCCCTTTACATAGCCAAATGGTTGGTGGGTGAACTGTTTTGAGCTATGAAGCTATGGACTCTGTAGGCGATATCTGATAAAATAGAAAGTAAGAACAGCTCAACAACTCGGAATTTTACCATCCAGCATCTCTCAAAAATAATAGGCATATTTTCATATAGTGTTGATTAAATGTCTATAAGTGCTCATATTCTGCGCATTTTGATCTGCATTTATTCATATCTATAAATCATCAAATACGTATTTATATTGGTATCTGGATTTTCGCCCTTCACACCCGTTCTCGTACGATCATGAGTGCATACCCCAGCAGGTTCGTTCCGTGCCACTTTTTCACGTCGAGTCGATCTGGGTCCTTCATCGATAAGCCGATGCCCCAGATGTGGTCCTTGACGGCGCACTCTGCGAGGATGGCGTCGCCGGTGGATTTGAGCTGAGCCTTCAGGTCTTCGTTCTGCTCAAACTTTGCGAGGAGGCCTTCGTAGACGAGGATCTGGCGCATGCCGTTCCATCTGCTTTCATCATAGTTTGAAACCTGGCGGCCCAGTTCCTTGATGCGGCCGACGTCATCGGTTTTCAGGATTTCTGCGGCGACCTTCTCGTCCCGAAAGCAGCGCGCCTTCTGGTACATCATGTACTGCTCCATGGATGAAAACCGGATGCCGTCCTTTTCGAAATCCGACCGATACCAGTTACTCAAATATCCGTATTCCTCATCCGGGTTGTGAAAGCCGATGATCTGCTTTGTATTCATAATCCGTTCCTCCTGTCTATATGCTGCAGATGGTTTTCTGCACTATGATCATAGCACTGTTCTACGACAAAATTTTTCACATCATACGCCTGATTTCGGCTGTCTTTATATAAATCCGTACTTTTTTCCCAGGTTCTCGGCTACCTGGGCGCCGGTTTTGCACTTTCCATCTGCGATATCCTGTCTCGCCTCCGAAAGCTGACTCAGCATCTCCTATTTACGGATGTTCTGGTAGTACCGGACCGGTTTCCCGTGCTCTTCGGCGTACTGGATTTCCGAGCGGGTGCTGTCACCGATGTAGCCGCCGACGTTGATGACGTAGATTTCGTCAGCCATGTCGATTTTCCGTTTGTGCATGTCGTCGAGCATTTCCTTCGTTTTCGAGAGGGTTCCTTCGTCCATGCCGTCCCAGACTTCCTGATCGCCGGCGTGGCCGAAGAGCCCGACGCTGATGACGATATAACCCGCAAGCGTCAGCCGCTTCTGGGCATCCATGAACTGCTCTTTGAAGCGGGTGCTGCCACAGAGCGTGACTACTTTATATTTTCCTACCATCTATCTTTCTCCATACTTCGCTCAGCAGTTCTTCCACTGCCTGTTCAACACGTTCATCTGTATCGTCTTTTAATGTCAGAGCCAGCGAGAGCGCGTCAACGCTATGTCCAGTAGCTAAAATCCGAGGATCGTATCTCCACATTTCTACCGCCACCTGAGTCTTCGAATCCTGAAGTCTGTTTGTCATAACGTTTTTCCATTGAGATATTTTATCTGTCGCATAGCACTCGACGGCTGGTGCGCTCAGCATCGAATATTCTGCCAGTGCCGAATATCCGCTTACCAGCATATCCGCCCCAATATACTCCTTCGGAACATAGACCGTTCGCTTTACCGGATTCAACAGAGTCTCTTCCGCTTTCTGAAACAGCACTTCCGGCGGATCTTCGGACAGCAGAATTTTCTGCACACCAGCTTTCTTTATCTGCAACAGCCCCATCTCCTCCAGCTGTCTCGATGCTCTCGATATAGACGTAGCTGTCAGCTTTAAATCCTTCGCTGCCTGGCTCGACGGCAGTTCTTTCGTGCCGCCGCAAATAAAATGCAATAAAAGCAGCTGCGCCGACGGAAGCAGATCTTCTCTTGGCTGCTTCTCCGCATCGCACCGCTCCTGCAAATACACGCTCATAAACGGCAGATAGATTTGTTTTCCATCTACGATAAACGGGATCTTTTCACGAAGCAGATATTCCTTTTGACGATAACTGAGTTCGTTTAGCACCAGCACGACAGGCAGGTTCTCTTTTTTCTGTATACGGGCAATATGCTTTTTCAGCACTTCGATCTGCTCCAACTCTGTCTTTGGATAAAGAAAAATCACTTTCTGTCCATCCATGGATACCTTCTGTAAACGATACCTTACAGCTATATAATTGGGCAGATGGTCAAACTCTGCGCGCTGAACTGTCGCTTTAATTCCCAGAACTTTATAGAGATATTCCATATGTTCTCCTTCTATTTAACTCTATTTTTGTATTATAACTTGTTTTAAGTTAAGTTTCGATATTAAAGTTAAGATAATTCAAAAAAATCATCAGGAAGCGGAAATATCATAAGAATAATTTAACACCATGGCACCTTCTTTTTCCTCTCAGATTTCCGTGCTCTGCCACTTTTATGAGCGTTCTTTTCAGTATTTTGCCACTTTCATGAGGGAATAATCCGTGCTTCATTACACTTTCATGAGCGAATTTATGCTGTAATATGACATTTTCATGAGGGAATTGGTGCTTCGATGCGACGTGAGGAGGTAGTGGGCGGAGGCATGGGCGCGATAAAGGCAACGAGTGCGAATGGGTGGACGCGACGTGAGAAGGTGGAGGGTGCGGACGCGTGGGCGCGGAGTGAGCAGGCGGAGGGCCGAGACATTGGCCCGGGAAAAGTGAGCAGAAATATACGAGTGTCAACGGGAGGGTTTTATGGTACAACTAGAAGTAGTTTTTTGATGGAGGTGCCTATGGAGCCGAAGGTCAGTATCATCGTGCCGGTGTATAACGCGGAGAAGAGTCTCGCGCGCTGTGTGGACAGTATTCTGAATCAGGAGTTTCGGGATTTCGAGCTGATCCTCATGGATGATGGAAGTAAGGATCGGTCCGGGGAGATCTGCGACGGATATGCGCGGGCGGATGCGCGCGTGGTGGTCGTGCATAAGGAGAATACGGGGGTGTCGGATACGCGAAACCAGGCGATCGCGCGGGCGCGGGGTACGTTTCTGCAGTTCGTGGACAGTGATGACTGGCTGACGGCGGATGCGACGAAGCTGATGGTGCGGGCGGCCGAGGAGACGGGCTGCGACATGGTGATCGCGGATTTCTATCGTGTCGTCGGAGAGATGGTGTCGCGGAAGGGGGATATCGACGCGGACCAGGTGATCGGGCGTGAAGCGTTCGTTGGCTTCATGATGGAGAACCCGGCGGACTACTACTATGGGGTGCTGTGGAATAAGCTGTACCGGCGCTCGCTTGTGGAGGCGCACGGGATCCGGATGGATGCGAAGCTCAGCTGGTGCGAGGATTTTCTGTTTAATCTCGAGTATGTGCGCTATGCGACGACGTTCTATGCGCTGCGGACGCCGGTCTACTATTATGTGAAGACGAAGGGTTCGCTGGTGAATCAGAAGATCAGCTTCGCGCGGACGGTGGAGATGAAACTCGCGATGTTCGAGTGCTACAACGACTTCTTCAAGCATGTGCTGGATGAGGATGCGTATGAGCGGAAGCGGCTGCAGGTCTATCATTTTCTAGTGGATGCGGCGAAGGATGGTTTCGTGTTCCCGGCGACGATTCCGGGGACGCAGAAGCTCGGTGAGGAGCGGAGCCAGGCGCTGCAGGAGGTGATTTCGGAGGATGGGATCATCGTGGAGAAGTACCGCGACCGGAAGCTGCTCGAGCGCTATCTCGAGTCGGTGGCGCTGAAGTATGATATGACGCTGGCGGAGCTGTCGCTGCTGCTGTATCGGAAGGACGCGGGAAAGGCGCTCACTCGAGGGGCTGAAGCGCAGATGCCTGCGCGGGAAGATGCCGTGGAGGCGACTGATCGAAAGGATGCCGGAAAGGCGCTGAGCCGGAAGGATCTCGCGGAGCTGATGCATATGAGCCGCGGGGATCTGCGCGCCGCGCTGCAGAAGCTGGTCTCACGCGGGATGCTCGAAGTGGTCGACGTGCCGAGGAAACGACGTGAAGCGGCGGAAATAGCCGAGGCGACCGGTCTTTTCGGAAAGCGTGGCGAGGCACAGGATGCAGACGCGAACGGAATGACGAAGAAAAAACGCGAGCCGCAGAAGATTCGTCTCGAGCTGCTGCCGGCGTCGGATGCGGTGCTGCAGGATATCGCGGCCGCGGAGCGTGACTACGAGCAGGCGAAGTTCCGGGGATTTACCGAGGACGAGCTCCGGCAGTATACAGCGCTCGAGCGGCGTGTGCAGGAGAACGAAAAGCAGATACTGCAGAAGTGAGGATGGGCAGACGAACACCATCAGCGATGCCTGGCGATGAGTCAGCGAGGGGCAGAATGCGTTGCGGCGAGGCACAACGCATGCGCGGAGTGATGATGTGGAGGGCCGAAACATGGGCACAAGCGAGTAGGAGGCGGTGACTAGCCGCCGTCCTCTCACACCACCGTGCGTACCGTTCGGTACACGGCGGTTTCAACAGTTGACGTGCATAGACTGATAAGCTGTGGCAAGATCATAAAAGCCCCAGTTTGTAGACCTAAAACAGAATACCGTTCCTTACATAGCAGTCATGCGCTTCGGTGCCTGGCTGCTAATTTTTTTGCGAAAGGAGCAGTATCGAATGAAGCTTGTATTAGCGGAAAAGCCCTCGGTTGCCATGAGTCTCTCGAAAGTGATCGGGGCAGATCAGCGCGGGGACGGTTATATGGAGGGCAATGGCTACCTTGTCAGTTGGTGTGTGGGGCATCTGGTGGAACTTTCCCAGCCGGAAGCCTACGATGCCAAGTACGTCAAGTGGAGTATCGCAGACTTGCCCATCCTACCGCAGAAGTGGCAGTATCTGGTGTCTGCCAGCACCAAAAAGCAGTTTGGCATCCTGCAAAAACTTATGCACCGCCCGGACGTAGACAGCATTGTGAACAGTTGCGATGCAGGGTAGTGCGGTTAGGTGACTTAAGAGAAAGAAAAAAGAGACCTCATCTCGTTGAAAATTAAATTCTATGATCATTAAAGGAGTAATTCAAATGAAACGAAATCAGAATTCTGACCATAATCCCCCTCAAAAAGTGCTTTCCTGCCGCTACAACATGGACACCAACCGGCTGGAAGCCCAATTTAATGATGGCACTATTCTTTCCATCGACTGTATCGCCGTTGAGGACGAATACGGCAACACCCCTACGCAGCGAGCAGAGCTAGATTGGCTGCTCTACAACAAGCCCTTGGAGTATGCCCAGCTTGTGCTGGGTAGTGAGATTGAGCATTATCTCTCGCTCGGCTGTGACCATGGCAGATTAGAAGATTGACCTTTAATTAAAATATTCCAAACAAACCATCAGCCCTCTACTTGCAGTTCTCGCAAATAGAGGGCTATAGCTATACTCCAGTATCCTTTATTATACGCCACTATTTCCACGAGAGCTAACGCTCATTGGCGGTGTTGCACTATAAAAAGCTTTGCCGTTTATGGTGCCCTGCGTCATGCCAATCAAATCGATCAACTGATCCTCAGAATATGGAATTTGACAGTTTTTCAACTTCTTGGAGTTGCACGAATAGATTCCATCTAACAGAGTGATCACCCCCATCCGCTCCAGACTTGCCAGCATTTTTCCAAGTTCTTTTCGGTCACATTTTATCCCTTTTTCCGAAATGGCCGTTGCAATCTGAGGTGCCGACAATGTTTTTTCAGTTAGCAACATAGCCAATGCAAGCTTGGCTCCTTTTAAGTAGTAGGGGACGATTTTATTGCGTATCCAAATTCCCTTTTTCATGTTGCGGTTCTCCTTTTAGAATCTGCCCATCCTCGATCCGAATGACCTGCTGCGCCTTTTGCGCAATTTCCGGGTTGTGGGTAACAACGATAAGCGTTTGTCCAAACTCCGCAGCGCATTCCATCAGCAGCCGCATCGTATCCTCACCCGTCCGCGTATCCAGATTTCCGGTAGGCTCGTCTGCGAAAACGATGCGCGGTTTTGCGATGAGCGCACGAGCGATCGCCACACGCTGCTGCTGTCCACCGGAAAGCTGTGCGGGGCGGGAATGCAGCTTGCCCGCAATGCCCAAGATCCCGGTCAGCTTATGGAGCATCTGTTCATCCGGTGCTCTATGGTCCAGATAAAACGGGATCAGAATATTATCCCGCACCGTGTACTCCGGGAACAGGCGGAAATCCTGAAAAATAAAGCCGATCTTTTGCCGCCGCACCTGTGCCAGCTGCTCCGCATTCATCGCATAAATATCCTGACCGTCCAGCAGCACCTTACCGGTGGTGGGCGGCAAAAGTCCTCCCAGAATTTTCAGAAGCGTGGATTTTCCGCTGCCGCTGGAACCGATGATGGACGCAAATGTACCATTTTCAAGGGTCAGGTCGCTATTTCTGAGGGCGTGAACCGCGCTTTCTCCTTCCCCGTAGGTTTTGGAGATCTGCACTGCTTCCAGAATTTTATCTTTCATAAGATATCCCCCTTGGATGCTTTTTTACGAATAAAGGAGAAGATCGGCAGCAACGCTGCGGACAACCAGAACACCATCAGCAGAATGCTGACCATGATTTGATTTCCCACGGGTTTATGGAACGCATACACCCGTCCGCTTGTATGGATACGGATCAGGTCGAGAATGCTCTGGATCGGAACGATACGCGAAACTGCCGTATAGACAACGATATTCACAAGCAGCGTTGTCCCAACGATGACCGGGAGCAGCAACTTTGCATAGGACAGCACCAGTTTTTTCGGGGAAACACCCAGCGTCAGGAGAAGCGACAGCCGCTGCTGCTGGACTTCATAAGCCGAAAGATTCAAAACCACCAGCAACGCACACCCCAGAAGGACTCCGAATACCGCAAGGATGCCAACAAGGAAGGCGCTCTGTGTGCCCTCGGTGTAGCTCTGGCTGATCAGGTCGTAGTTATCTGCACGCAGGATACCATTCCTGCGCGTCGCAATGGAGGAAATAGACCGCCGCAAAGAGAAATTGCTGCCAGCGGACAGCTTCACGTTCAGGCTGCTGTATCCTTCCTTTTCCATAAAGAAACTTCCTGCGCTCTCAAACATTTTATGGTAAAGAGCAGTACTGACAAAAATCGTGCCGCTGAAAAGGAGCCGGTCTGTTGTCAGCAGTGTGTAGTTGTTTGCAGACTTTACGACACCGGCAATGGGCAGCTGGGCTGTATACGTCCGGTAGACCTCATTCCCTGCTTCATCCTGCCCGGTATAACGCTGGTATTGGAGGCTCAACTTGTCTCCGGCCGCAAAAACCGGTTCAACCAACGTACTGCCATCCGGTTGGAAGCCCTGATAATATTCATCCGCAGCGGGGTCATAATAGCAATCTCCCCACAGGGTCAAAACAGAATCCCCGGACAGCAGTGTCTCTATTTTCTCGTCCGAAACGCCGGCATCTGCGGCAATGCGGCGCAGTTCGTCCTCCGGCAAGGCGCAGACAGTCGTGTTCAGCGTTCCTCTTTCTGCATTTTGCAGCAAGCTCGGAATGTCCGTATAGAAACCGTTGTCCTTGACCCAGATATCGGCAAGCATCTTGCTGGACTGGATCTTGTCTGACGTCACGGTATAGGTATCGGTCAGATCAATTGCAGCGGAAACCTCTTCCACACCGGGCAATGCAGCGAGATCCTCTTTCAGAGAAAACGGCATCCCGGAGGTTCCGTTCATCTTGATGGACAGACAGGCATACGGTGCATCCAGATCATATGGCAGCATGACACGCCAGCCGACATACAAACAACTGACGGCGATCAGCAATACCGCGCAGCCGACACCGATCTGCGGTGCAAGCGGCAGCTGTGCCAAGCGGAATTTTTTTGCAGGCTTCTCTTTGGGTTTTGCGGTCTGCGGGCGAACCAGCACCGCAGGCAAAAGTGCACCCAGCAGTACGGAGAGCAGAAACAGCACCGCCAACGGCACAAGAGATGCAGCGGGGACCGCCAAGAACGAAAGGTGCTTCTGCAGCCCCAGACCGACGGCCGCAGCACCGCAGCCCAGTGCAAACCCTGCAGCAACTGCTGCAAGCCCGGCAAAAAGCGCTTCCCACAGGCACATAAGCCGGAGATCCCGATTTTTAGCCCCCAGCGTCAGGAAGGTATTGATAGTATGTACACGCTTGTGCAGAACGATCAGGAAATACTGCGCCACTGCAAAAAAGCTGACCAGAATCGCTGCGACCAGTAAAAAGCGCAGGGAGAACGAGACGGTATCCTCCTGCGGGTAGGCATACTCGTTTGCCACTAAAGCAGGGTCGGTCGAAGCGGTCACGGGTGCGGCTGCATTCAGATAGTAAAACGTCTGGAACTTTTGCCCGTCCAAGGCAAGCGGCTCTGTCACAATGCCGCTGACGGTCAGATTGCCGTTCAGATTCCAATAAACATCATAGGCAGGCAAAACACCGCACAGGGTATAGGCCTTTTCCATCACTGTGCCGGAGCCTGCCAGCGGGTCGTAATCATTGGCAGCGACCTTCAGCGTGACCGTCTGCCCTACGTCATAGGAGCAGCCCAGCGCATCCAGCAGAGTCGTCGTCATGGCGATCTCATCGGACTGCGTGGGGAAATCACCGCTGATCGGCACGATACGTCCCAGCTGTGCAAAGGTATCGTCTACCGTTCCGATCCCGCCCGCCACGCCATCGTCTGCGCCGAGAACGATTCCGTTTTGGATCACTGTGCTGACCTGTGCGGATGCGGGCAAGGTGTTTTGTGCCTGTGCAGCGTCCGCAGCAGTATCCGACAAACGCAGGTACTGCCACGCGCCATATAGTTCGCAGCGGGTGTCCTGCAATACCTGTGCAGAACTGACGGAGTAGATCACCGCCGCCGTCAGGAACGAGAAAACCAGTGTCAGCAAAAGCAGCAATAGGCTGGTCTGTTTCTTGCGGCCAAGCATCCCATGAAACGCCAGAATGATAGATGGACTTTCTTTGATTTTCATAAGCTGTCCTCCCCTATGTCTTACACGCACCTAGAAAAGGAATTTTTCTATTATAATAACGTTTTTAAAGGAAGTTTGTTACACTTGTTTTAAAACATCGTATGACTGCACATAAATTCATAGAAAATTTGTTGCATAATCACAGTTTTGTTTATTTGCATCACTATTGAGGACGAATACGGCAACACTCCGGCACAGCAGGCGAAGTTTGACTGGCTGCTCTACAACAAGCCCTTGGAGTATGCTCAGCTTGTGCTGGGTGGTGAGATTGAGCATTATCTCTCGCTCGGCTGTGACCATGGCAGGTTAGAAGATTGACCTTTAATTAAAATATTCCAAACAGACCAACAGCCCTCTACTTGCAGTCCTCGCAAATAGAGGGCTGTTGGTTTGTTGATGCTTCACTCCGAACCGTACCATCGACTGTCTTTTGATTTAGATGCTCAAATCATTAGAACACATAAGGCCGATTCTATATATTTCCGAGTTACTATCAATAAAGCTTTGTGACACTGAAAGGACACGTTTTTTCAATTTTACACCATTGAATTTTAGATTTATGTAATATCCTTCCTTTTTTAAAACACTTCTGCAAACCATTTTATATATCGTATTAGATTTGCACAAAAAACTTATTAAAAAGCTGTTTTTGTCTTCAAGCATTTTATTGTCAATAAAAATATCAGCCTGTATTAACGTCCCTTCAAATTCGATTTCTCCTCGATAAGTATGAAATTGGGGAATATCAGTATTTTCCATATAGTGCCCCTTTATAACGATAAT